>ERZ808037.169-NODE-169-length-71205-cov-15.206698_pt1 | contig 71205 bp, 63 predicted proteins | sample MGYA00380190_ERZ808037 | MGnify/ENA primary metagenome ERZ808037 (study PRJEB31490, sample SAMN06133399) | mouse gut metagenome | isolation source: J9 | host: mice | place: China: Chengdu | collected 2015-05 ... | reverse complement strand
CAAAATATTTGACAAAAAAATACAGGCTTTATGCGGCCTGTAGGCATTTTTCTTATTTTGGAACTGTTAAAGACCCGAGTTAAATTCAAGTCCTGTACTCCTGCGTCCCAGTATAAAAGGAAAATGTAAAAAAAGCAACAGAGGCAGAGCTTGATAAAGGCGGAACTTTTCAGTAAAATAAAGGCATCTATTGTTGAAAAAAATTTTGTGCCTGCCTGTCGGCGGGTACAAAAACGGCATATGCAGAAACGGAGGCAGGTATGAAGCTGGTCACACAGACAGAAATTTTAGGGAAATGCTTTGGCGGGGAAGAGTGCATCAGAATTTTGGCAGAAGCGGGGTTTGACGCCGCGGACTGGTCCTTTTTTGAGATGGAAAAGGGGGAAGGGCCCTGGTGCGGTGAGGGATGGAGAGAATATGCCCTGCGCCTTCAGGAGGTCGGTGCAAAATGCGGCCTTGGATTTGCCCAGGCTCATGCGCCGTATCCTTCCTCCCTCGGGAAAGAGCCCTATGATACCGAGATCAGAAAATGGATCGTCCGCTCTATGGAGGCGGCCTCTCTGATGGGGATCGGGGACATTGTGGTGCATCCCGTGCAGCATCTGGATTACATGAAAAATAAAGAGAAGCTTTTTGAGGATAATCTGGCTTTTTACCGCAGCCTGATTCCTTACTGCGAAAAATTCCATATCCGCATCTGTGCGGAGAATATGTGGCAGTATGACGAGAGGAGGCGATATATTGTGGACAGCGTCTGCTCCTGCCCGGAGGAATTTAACGGTATGCTGGATGAAATAGACAGTCCCTGGATTGTGGGCTGTCTCGATCTGGGCCACTGCGCTCTGGTGGGCAGGGAGCCGGCAGATTTTATCCGTGCAATGGGCAGGAAGCGCCTGCAGGCGCTGCATGTCCATGATGTAGACTATGTAAATGACTGCCATACCATGCCGTTTACGGAAAGCCTGGACTGGGAGGCCATTACCGCAGCCCTGGCGGAAATCGGTTATGAGGGCAATTTTACCTTTGAGGCGGATTACTTCTTCGCAAAAATGCCCGGGGAGCTGATGCCCAAGGCCGTCAGACTTCTGGCGGAAACGGGACGTTATCTGATGGGGCGTATTGCAAAGGCATCCCCAAAGCCTTGACAGAAGCAAACTGAAATGCCGGATCCGGCGGAGAGGGAAATAGGGCTGTCTTTTTCGGGGGTTTCAGAGGCCGGGACTCTGGTATTTTCCGCCTGAATCCGACGAAAATATACAAAATCCACTCTGGTATTTTTTTCGGGGATATGATATAATGCTAAAATGACTGCGAGCATGTCCGGAATTTACATGGAATTGGTATCAGACGCATGCATTCACAGGTTTGCGCAGCGAGCCTGTAAGGGTGGGAAGCACTCTTTTAACATAAGGATGACGCACATGGGCGCCATTCGTTATTTTAGAAAAGGACAGATTAAGGAGGATGTACCAGGATGAGCGTACAGGTAGAGAAACTGGAAAAAAACATGGCAAAGCTGACGATTGAGGTTCCCGCTGAAGAAGTGGAAAAGGCGCTTCAAAGCGCTTTTTTAAAGAATAAGGGCAGAATAAATGTTCCCGGCTTTCGTAAAGGGAAGGTTCCCCGGCAGATGATAGAGAAGATGTACGGGCCGGAAATTTTTTATGAGGATGCAGTTAACGAAATGCTTCCCGACGCCTACGAGAATGCAGTTGGAGAATGCGGGGAGGATATTGTTTCTTCTCCGGAAATTGACGTGGTACAGATCAAGAAGGGAGAGCCCTTCATCTTTACTGCGGCGGTTGCCCTTAAGCCCGAGGTTAGGCTTGGCAAGTATAAGGGAATCAAGCTGGAGAAGTTTGACCGCAGCGTAAGCGACGAGGAAGTCGAGGAAGAAATCAACAAAGAAAGAGAACACAATGCAAGAAATATTGAAGTCACCGACAGGCCTGTGAAGGACGGGGATATGACGGTCCTTGATTTTGAAGGGTTTGTGGACGGCGTGGCCTTTGAGGGCGGCAAGGGTGAAAATTACAATCTGACCATTGGCTCAGGCGCATTCATTCCCGGCTTTGAGGAGCAGCTTATTGGCGCAGAGATCGGTAAGGAGACGGAGGTTAATGTAACCTTCCCTGAGGATTACCAGGCGCAGGAGCTCAAGGGCAAGGCTGCCGTATTTAAATGTACCGTCAAGGAGATCAAGGAAAAGGAGCTTCCTGAGTTAGACGATGAATTCGCCGCAGAAGTTTCCGAATTTGATACGTTAGAGGAATATAAGGCGGATGTCAGGGCTAAAATTACAGAGAGAAAAGAAAAGGAAGTGGCCAACGCCAAGGAGGAGCAGGTGCTCGAGGCGATTGTCAATGATTCTGACATGGAAATCCCCGAGGCCATGCTGCAGACCCAGCAGAGACAGATGGTGGATGAGTTCGCCCAGAGGATCCAGATGCAGGGGCTTACCATTGAGCAGTACTATCAGATGACAGGTAACTCCCGTGATAAGATGATCGAGCAGGTAAGGCCTCAGGCTGAGAGACGTATCAAGACAAGGCTTGTATTAGAGGCAATCGTTAAGGCTGAGAATATCATTCCCACAGAGGAAGAGTTCGAAGAGGAATTAAAGGTGATTGCGCAGGCCTACCAGATTGAGTTGGATCAGGTAAAGGAAACCCTTCCCGAAAGCAGCATAGAGCAGATCAAGGAAGACCTTGCAGTGCGCAAGGCGGCTGAGCTTGCAAGGGACAGTGCGGTTGAAGAGTAAAAGTGTTTAAATATATTCCTGCAACGGGAGTCTATCCTTTTGCAGGAATATCCGTATAACAGTATCGGGATTGTTTTTGTGCCGGGCTAAAGGCCTGACAGAAAAAGGAGGATTTGTATGAGTTTAGTGCCTTATGTCATAGAGCAGACCAGCAGAGGCGAGCGTTCTTATGATATTTATTCCAGGCTTTTGAAGGAGAGAATCATATTTTTAGGGGAAGAGGTAAATGATGTTACTGCAAGCCTGATCGTGGCGCAGATGCTGTTTTTGGAGGCCGAGGATCCTGAGAAGGATATTCAGTTTTATATCAACAGCCCTGGCGGAAGCGTGACGGCCGGTATGGCAATCTATGATACCATGCAGTATATTAAGTGTGACGTGTCTACCAATTGTATGGGAATGGCAGCCAGCATGGGAGCCTTTTTGCTGGCGGGCGGCACCAAGGGCAAGAGGCTGGCGCTTCCCAACGCGGAAATTATGATTCATCAGCCCTCCGGCGGCAGCCAGGGGCAGGCTACGGAGATCGAGATTGCCGCAAAGCATATTTTGCGTACCAAAGAAAAGCTTAACAGGATTCTTGCGGAGAATACCGGCAAGGATTATGATGTGATTGCTGCGGATACGGAGAGAGATAACTGGATGACGGCCGAGGAAGCGTTGGAGTACGGCCTGATCGATAAAATCTACCGGAAACGTGAGCAGCAGTAAGCTTACTGTCTTATATTCTGGATGATAAGGGGAAAAGGAATGGCAGGAAAATTTTCTGACAACATCAGATGTTCTTTTTGCAATAAGACCCAGGATCAGGTGAGGAAGATGATTGCCGGTCCGGCGGGGGTGTATATCTGCGACGAGTGCGTGGAGATCTGTGCCGATATTGTGGATGAGGGATATGAAGAAGAGGAAGAAATAGAAGAAACGGAATTTGATATTAATTTGCTTAAGCCGGTGGAGATCAGGGATTTTTTGGATGATTATGTGATCGGACAGGACGAGGCCAAAAAGGTTCTGTCCGTTGCCGTGTATAATCATTATAAGAGGGTGACGGCTCCCCGGGATATGGATGATGTGGAGCTGCAAAAGAGCAATATTATCATGCTCGGCCCTACCGGTTCGGGCAAAACCTATCTGGCTCAGACCCTGGCCAAGATTATCAATGTACCCTTTGCCATAGCGGATGCCACTACCCTGACAGAAGCCGGCTATGTGGGAGAGGATGTGGAAAACATCCTGTTAAAGCTTCTTCAGGCGGCAGACTACGACGTGGAACGGGCACAGTTCGGCATTATTTATATTGATGAGATAGATAAGATCACCAAGAAAAGTGAAAACGTCTCGATCACCAGAGACGTATCCGGCGAGGGAGTGCAGCAGGCGCTTCTTAAGATTGTGGAGGGCACGGTTGCCAGTGTGCCGCCTCAGGGAGGAAGAAAGCATCCTCACCAGGAGCTGATCCAGATCGATACTTCCAATATCCTGTTTATCTGCGGGGGCGCCTTTGACGGCCTTGAAAAGATTATCGAGAACCGTCTGAACCGCAACTCCATAGGCTTTGACGCGCAGATCAGCACAAAGAGCAAACGGGAGATCAGCGATGCGCTCAAAGAGGTGACGCCCCAGGATCTGGTGAAATTTGGATTGATACCGGAGTTTGTGGGACGTGTGCCTATCACGGTGTCCCTGGAGGGGCTGGACGAAAAGGCTCTTGTGAGGATTCTGACTGAGCCAAAGAGCGCCCTTGTCAAGCAATACCAAAAGCTGTTCGGATTTGACGATGTGGAGCTGACTTTTGAAAAGGATGCAGTGGAAACCATTGCCAGACTTGCCTATGAGCGCAAGACCGGGGCGAGAGGGCTCCGCTCCATCATGGAAAAGGTGATGATGGACTCTATGTTCCAGATCCCTTCCGACGAGACGATAGAGGAGTGTGTGATCACGAAGGAAGCGGTAGAGGGAAGCAGCGAGCCGCTGCTGATTCATCGTGAAGTGATGCGCAGAGCCAGATAAAAGATAGCCTGCATCTGGCAGAAAGCAATTTTCAGACACGCTCTAAGAAAGATGCCGCCGCAAGGCGGCATTTTGTTACAAACCATAGGATGACAGAGGATACAAAATGAGCGAAATAAAGGAAGAGTTAAAGCAGGAACTCACCATGCCTGTTATCCCTCTGCGGGGGATAACGGTTTTGCCCGGGACGGTGATTCATTTTGATTTAAACAGAGAAAAGACGGTGCAGGCGCTGGAGTATGCCATGATGAAGGGCAGCAGGGTTTTTCTGACGGCACAGAAGAGCGCGGAGGTGGATGATCCTCAGGAAGAGCATTTATACCGGATGGGAACGGTTTCCGAGGTGAAGCAGGTGACAAGGCTTCCCCAGCAGATCGTGCGGGTGCTTGTAGAAGGCCTCTGCCGGGGAGAGCTTAAAGGGATAAACGGGGAGAATTCCAGGTTCCTCGAGGCCAGCGTGGAGGTTTATGAGGGAGCGCGCTTCGAAGAACGGCTTGATAAGGTGGAAGAGGAGGCAATGCTCAGGCAGCTTAAGGAATATTTTACCGTTTTCTCAACCTACTATCCCAAGCTGGATAAAAATGCCCTGCAGCGGTATGCCCAGATTAAGGATCCCGGCCGGCTGATGGACCAGATTGCCATGAACCTGCCTTTGGGCTATGAGCGAAAGCAGCAGGTGCTGGAGGCGGCGGATATTCACCGGCGCTACGAGATATTGTGTGAGCACCTTCTCAATGAAATCGAAATTGCCAAGGCAAGGGAAGAGCTGGCCTACCGGATGAAGGAGCGGGTGGACAAAAACCAGAGAGACTATCTGCTTCGTGAGCAGCTTCATTATATCAGAGAGGAGCTGGGGGAAGAGGGTTCCTTTTCCGATGCGGATCAGTTTGAACATGCCCTGGGGGAGCTTTGCGCTCCGGAGGAAGTAAAAGCAAAGATTAAAAAGGAGATTTCCAGGTTTAAAAGCCTTTCGGGAAGCAGCTCCGAGGGGGCTGTGGAGCGGGCTTACATAGAGACGCTTTTGGAGCTGCCCTGGGATAAGGCTTCCGAGGACAATGAAAGTATGCAGCGGGCCAGAGAGATCCTGGAGAGGGAGCACTATGGCCTGGAGCAGGTAAAAGAAAGAATCCTGGAATTTCTGGCGGTACGGTGTCTGACGAAGAAGGGGGAAAGCCCCATCGTCTGCCTGGTGGGCCCGCCGGGAACAGGAAAGACCTCGATCGCCAAAAGTGTGGCCCAGGCCCTTGACAAGAAATATGTGCGGATTTGTCTGGGCGGCGTGCGGGACGAGGCGGAGATCAGAGGCCACAGAAAAACCTATGTGGGCGCCATGCCGGGGCGGATTGCCGCGGGCTTAAAGCAGGCGGGCGTCAAAAACCCTCTGATGCTGTTAGATGAAATCGATAAGGTGAGCAATGATTATAAAGGGGACACCTTTTCCGCTCTTCTGGAGGTTCTTGACGGGGAGCAGAATGTGAAGTTCCGGGATCACTATGTGGAGATTCCCATGGATCTCTCGGAGGTGCTTTTTATTGCAACCGCCAATACCACCCAGACCATACCAAGGCCCCTGCTGGATCGTATGGAGCTGATCGAGGTCAACAGCTATACGGAAAATGAAAAATTCCATATCGCCAAGGAACACTTGATTAAGAAGCAGATGGCAAGGAACGGCATCACAAATAAGATGCTCTCCATCCAGGACACGGCTCTGAAAAATGTGATCACTTATTACACAAGGGAGGCGGGAGTCCGGGAGCTGGAGCGGAAGATCGGGGATATTCTGCGCAAGTCCGCCAGAGAGATTTTGGAGGCCAGGGAGGCCGGTCTTGAGGCAGAAAAAATAAAGATTACCGGTGCTAATCTGGAGAAATATTTAGGAAAAAGAAAATACAGCCTGGACAAGGCGGATAAAGAGCCCCAGGCCGGAATCGTGCGGGGGCTTGCCTGGACCAGCGTGGGAGGCGACACGCTGCAGATTGAAGTGAATATGATGCCGGGCAAGGGCGAGGTGGAGCTTACCGGACAGATGGGGGATGTGATGAAGGAGTCAGCCAGGATCGGTATCAGCTTTGTGCGCTCTGTGGGAGAAGAAAACCACATTTCGCCCAGTGTATTTAAGGAAAATGATTTTCACATCCATATTCCTCAGGGGGCAGTTCCGAAGGACGGCCCCTCGGCCGGAATTACCATGGCCACAGCCATCTTTTCGGCAATCACCGCAAAACCGGTGCGCAGCGATCTGGCCATGACGGGCGAGGTGACTTTGCGGGGCAGAGTGCTTCCCATCGGCGGGCTGAAGGAAAAGATACTGGCGGCCCGGACTGCGGGGCTTAAGGAGGTGCTGGTTCCGGCCCAGAACAAAAAGGATATTGAGGAAATTTCCGATGAGATTAAGGAAGGGCTTACCATCACCTATGTGAAGAATATGAAGGAAGTGTTAAGGCGCGCCTTGCTTTCATGAGGATGGGGCATAGTAGGAGAAGCTTGTAATGGTGATTAAAAATGTTAGTCTTGAAACGGTGTGCGGCATAACCAGTAAGCTGCCGAAAAACATTCATATGGAATTTGCGTTTGCGGGAAAGAGCAATGTAGGGAAATCTTCCCTGATCAATGGGCTGATGAACCGGAAGGCTCTTGCAAGAACCAGCGCCCAGCCGGGGAAGACCCAGACCATCAACTATTATAATGTTAACGATCAGCTCTATCTGGTGGATTTGCCGGGGTACGGCTATGCCGCGGCCAATGTGGAGATCAAGGCCCAGTGGGGGCAGATGATCGAGCGCTATCTTCACGGCTCTGACCGGCTCAAGGCGGTTTTTCTTTTGGTGGACATCCGCCATGAGCCTTCGGAAAATGACAGGATCATGTACGACTGGATTTTGCGCCAGGGCTTTGAGCCGGTGATTATTGCCACAAAGCTGGACAAGATCAAGCGCAGCCAGATACAAAAACAGATAAGCCTGATCAGAGCGGGGCTGAGTGCGGCGGAAAATACCGCCGTTATTCCCTACTCCGCCCAGACAAAGCAGGGGCGGGAGGAAATTTACACACTTTTGGATTCTTACCTGGAGACAAATGAATAGAAAAGAGGTTATGACGGGATGGGAAGTAGAAGGACCTATTTAAAGGTTTTGGTTAATCTGGGGATTATGCTGATTCTTTTGCTGGTCTTCATTTTGGTGGTGCCGAGAATCATTATTGTTTTTATGCCTTTTGTGGTGGGGTGGGTAATTGCCCTGATTGCGAGCCCGCTGGTAAAATTTTTTGAAAAGACGCTCAAAATCAAGAGGAAAGCCGGCTCCGCCTTTGTGATCATCTCCGTTATCGCTCTGGTGATATTGGCAGGATACTTTCTGGGAATGAAGCTGACCCAGGAGACGGCCAGCTTTATCAGCGAGCTGCCGGACATGTGGGAGAGTACCCTGCAGGATTTTACGGAGGTGGGACAGAAGCTGGAAAATGCCAGCAGGTATCTTCCCGAGGCAGTGCAGTCCACCTTTAAAGGGATTGCGGATAATGTGGAGGATTATATCGGCGATCTGATCGGCCGGCTCAGCACCCCCACAATTGAAGCCTTAGGGCGCTTTGCCATGAATCTGCCGTCTATCATTATCGGAATTATTATGTGTGTTTTATCTGCCTATCTGTTTGTGGCGGATAAGGAGTATGTACCGAACCTGCTCTCCAAAATCATGCCGGAGGCCATCATCGAGCGCTGGGATATGGTGAAAAGAGGGCTGCGGCATGCGGTGGGAGGTTACTTTAAGGCCCAGCTTAAAATTGAGTTTTGGATGTATCTTCTCCTGGGAGTGGGATTCAGTGTCTTAAAGGTAAGGTATGCCTTTATTATTGCTCTGGGTGTGGCGTTTTTGGACTTCCTTCCGTTCTTTGGAACAGGGACAATTCTCCTGCCCTGGGCGGTGGTCAAGTTTCTCAGCAGCGATTACACCATGGTGATAGGGCTTCTCCTGATCTGGGGAGTGGGACAGCTTGCAAGGCAGCTCATTCAGCCCAAAATTATGGGGGATTCCATGGGGCTTGCGCCGATTCCCACTTTGCTTCTGCTCTATGTGGGCTACAAGGTAGGGGGAGTGGTGGGGATGATTATTGCGGTTCCCATCGGTATTATTGTGCTGAATATGTATGAGGAGGGGGTTTTTGACACGACCCTGAACAGCTTTAAGGTACTTTATGCCAGTATCAGCAATTTCAGGCATTTGGACGAGGAGGACATGAAGGCGGTACATATTTACAGGGAAGCGGAAAAGAAACGGATTGAGGAGAGGAAGAAGCAGCTTAAGGAAAAAGAAAAAGTTTCGGCAAACAGACAGGAGTTGGTTGAAGATGAAGGTAGTAGTCTATAATTGCAGGGAATTTGACGAGAAGGAGCTATTTGAGAGATACGGCAGGGAGCTGGGGATCGGGCTGGTTTTATGCCCGGACGCGCCGGATAAAGAAAACGCGGCTCTGGCTGAGGGCGCGGAATGCATCGATATTATCACCTCCAAAATGCCGGGAGAGCTGCTTGAAATTTTTGCCGGCTATGGAGTTAAGTATGTAACCACCAGAACCATCGGCTATGACCACATTGACGTAAAGGCCGCAAAGAAGCTCGGCATGACGGTGGCCAATGCGCCCTACGGGCCCTGCGGCGTTGCGGATTATGCGGTGATGCTGATTCTTATGACCATCCGCAAAATGAAGCGGATCATGGAAAGAACCAACATTCAGGACTATTCCCTGAAGGGGATCCAGGGCAGGGAATTAAAGGACTTGACTGTGGGAGTCATTGGCACCGGCAGGATTGGGAGAACCGTACTGCAAAACCTTTCCGGCTTTGGCTGCAAAAGGATTGCCTATGACCCTTATCAAAATCCCCAGGTGGAACAGGCAGGCATACCCTATGTAACGCTGGACGAGATGTGGAGCAGGGCGGATGTGATTACTCTCCATGCGCCGCTTACGGATGAAAATTATCACATGATAGACCAGGAAGCGATTTCCCGCATGAAAAAGGGCGTCATGATTATCAACACGGCCCGGGGCGGCCTGATTGATTCACAGGCGCTGATTTCGGGCATCGAGAGCGGAAAAATCGGCGGCGCGGGCCTGGATGTGGTAGAAAATGAGTTTGGATTGTATTATTATGACCATAAATCAGATATACTTAATAACAGGGAGCTTGCGGTGCTGCGGGGATTTCCCAATGTGACGGTAAGCCATCATATGGCTTTTTATACCGATGACTGTGTGGAAACGGTGGTCAGGGATTCCCTGCTTGGGTGTAAGTGCTTTGCAGAAGGAAAAGAAAATCCCTGGATAGTGGATGGCTGAGAAAAACAGGGCGGGTTTGTGTCGGTGCGGCATTCACAAACCGGATCAGCTCAAAGGAGCCTGAGGGCAGAATGCCGTGCAGAAACGAGGAAAAGATTGCGGAATTTTAGGATGGTGCTGCAATATGAGGGCACCAGGTATCAGGGGTGGCAGAGGCAGGTAAGCACGGACAATACGATTCAGGGGAAATTGGAAGTGCTGCTTTCCAAAATGGGCAAAGAGCCCATAGAGGTCTGCGGCTCCGGCAGGACAGACGCCGGCGTTCATGCCAGGGGCCAGGTGGCAAATTTCCACAGCAGTGTTTCCATGGAGCCGGGGGAGATCATGGATTACATGAATTTTTACCTTCCGGAGGATATTGCGGTGATTTCCCTTGCGGAAGCGCCGCAGCGGTTTCACAGCAGATTAAATGCAACAGGAAAGACTTATTGCTACCGGGTGCTGAACACAAAGGTTCCCCATGTGTTTGAGAGACGTTATGTGCATGTGATGGAGAAGAGGCTGGATTTGCCCGCCATGGAAAGGGCGGCGCAGTATCTGCTGGGAACCCATGACTTTCGGGCCTTTACTTCCAATAAGAGAAGCAAAAAATCAACGGTCCGCAGGATGGATGAGATTCGGATTGAGAGGATCGGTGATGAAGTACGTTTCTGGTACAGCGGGAACGGTTTTTTGTATCATATGGTAAGGATTATGACGGGTACGCTGTTAGAGGTGGGGCTGCATAAAAGAGAGCCCGGGATGGCGGAGGAGATTTTGGCGTCCGGATGCCGGGAGGCGGCAGGAGAGCTGGTTCCGGCAAAGGGACTTACTTTGATGGAGGTTCGTTATCAGTGAAAGGCAGACGGTTTCAAAGGAGATTTTCCAAAAAGAAGCATTTTTCTTTGGAAAATTTTTTCAGAGAGCATGTCAGGCTGATCTTTTTTCTTTATTTGCTTGTAGTCATTAAGGTGATTATTTTTAAGTATCCTCTGGAGCAGCTCAGGGCCATAGCGGCCACCTGGGAAAAAGAAGTGATTCTGGAGGGACTTGATACAGCTAATTTTACGTTATTTAAAACCATACGTATGTATATAGATTATTCCTATAAGCTCAACAGCTTTGAAAATCTTGCGGGGAATATCGTGGTGTTTATTCCTTTCGGGTTTTTACTGCCCTATGTGATGAAGTGGGGAAGGAATTTTTTTGTGATGCTTCTGAACGCCTTTGTGTTTGTTCTGGGGATAGAGGTTTTCCAGCTCTTCAGCGCCTTCGGGGCATTTGACGTAGATGATATTCTTCTGAATTGTTTTGGGGCGGTGCTTGGATATATGGCTTATCACGCATATGAAACCGTAAAAAAATGGCGGCATAATAAGAAAAGGAGAGGTTGATATGACAGATTTTTTAAAAGGGTTAAAGGCGAATTATACCGTATCGGCAATGCTGTGCATGGCATTTGGGCTGGTGCTTCTGGTCTGGCCGGGAACCACCACGCGGATCGTGTGTATGCTGCTCGGCAGCGCTTTGCTGGCATACGGAGGGTTCCAGACGGTGATTTGTTTAAGAAGCAGGGAGAGAACCTTTTTCTCTCAGGGGATGCTGATTTTCGGTATTGTGATTGCAGTGATCGGGCTCTGGATCCTGTTCAGCCCGGAGATGATTATCATGGCGGTGCCGGTGATCATCGGCGTGGTGGTTTTAATCCACGGGGTACACAATGTAATCCAGGCCATCGATCTGCAGAAGGAAAACTATGATAAATGGTGGATCGCCCTTCTGTTCGGGATCCTCACAGTTATCTTCGGCGGAGTGCTGGTGTACAATCCATTCGAGGCGGTGGAGATGGTGGTCAGGATGATCGGCATTTTTCTGATCTATGACGGGGCTTCGGATGTGTGGATCCTGTCCAGAGTGTTTAAGGTGAAGCGGGATAAGGAAAAGATTATTGATGCGGAGTATGTGGATTTGGATTAGTTTTGGATGTTTTGCTATGATATGAATTGGGGAGGCGGATATGGCGCGAAGTGTAGGGATTGGGCACGAGGATTTTGCGGTTGTCAGGGAATCCGACAATTTTTATATAGATAAAACAAATTTTATCCGTATCTGGTGGGAATCGAATGACAGGGTAACACTGATCACCCGGCCCAGGAGGTTTGGGAAAACCCTTAATATGAGCATGCTGGAGAAATTTTTTTCATGGGAGTATGCCGGGCGGGGAGATCTCTTCGAAGGGCTCTCCATTTGGAAGGATGAAAAATACCGAAATTTGCAGGGAAGCTGCCCGGTAATTTTTTTAAGCTTTGCCAATGTGAAGGAAGCTTCCTATAAGGAGGCCAGAAAGAAAATCTGCTATATCATAGAGAAGTTGTATAACAGATATGGATTTTTGATGGAAGGAACACTTTTAAATGAGAAGGAGAAGCAGTTTTTCAGGAGGGTGGATGCTGATATGGAGGACTATGTGGCCACATCCTCCCTGGGGACGCTGTCAGAGTATCTGAGCCGTTATTATGGGAAAAAGGTTATTATCCTTTTGGATGAGTATGACACGCCCATGCAGGAGGCTTGGGTGAATGGTTATTGGAATGAGCTGGTTTCCTTTACCAGAAGCCTGCTTAATTCCACATTTAAGACAAACCCTTATCTGGAAAGGGCTGTCATGACCGGGATAACAAGGATCAGCAAGGAGTCTGTCTTTTCGGATTTGAACAATCTGGAAGTGATAACAACCACTTCCGATAAGTATGCAGACAGCTTTGGCTTTACGGAAGAGGAGGTTTTTGCCGCACTGGATGAATTTGGCCTGTCTGAACAGAAGAGACAGGTAAAGGACTGGTATGACGGATTTACCTTTGGAGGAAGGCAGGAAATTTATAACCCATGGTCTGTCATAAATTTCCTCAGTAAAAGAAAAACAGGCCCTTACTGGGCGAATACCAGTTCTAACAGCCTGGTGGAGAAGCTGCTTAGGGAGGGAAAACCAAATGTAAAGCAGACATTTGAAGATTTGCTAAATGGCAGGATAATCCGCCGCATGGAAATGGATGAGCAGATTGTCTATAACCAGCTTCCCAAGAAAAAAAACGCTCTCTGGAGCCTGTTGCTTGCCAGCGGTTATCTGAAGGTTGCAGGTATGGCATATAACGAGAGGGCCGGACGCTGGTATTATGACTTGGTATTGACGAATCGGGAGGTCCGTGTCATGTTTGAGAATATGATCCAGGACTGGTTTTCCGAAAATGATGACTATAACGGTTTTATCCGGGCACTTCTGGCCGATGATGTAAAGGCTATGAATGTGTATATGAATAAGGTTGCGCTGGAGATGTTCAGTTATTTTGATACAGGAAATACCTCTTCGCAGCCGGAGCGGTTTTACCATGGCTTCGTGCTGGGGCTGATGGTGGAGCTTTCTGACCGATACGCGCTTACCTCCAACAGGGAAAGTGGATTTGGGAGGTATGACGTGATGCTGGAACCGAGAAACACAGGGGATGGCTCGTTCACAAATGATGCAATCACAAATGATGCAATCATTATGGAGTTTAAGGTGCAGGAAGCAGAGGAAAAGGAGCTTTCAGATACTGTACAGGATGCGCTCTGCCAGATCGAGGCGAAGAAATATGAGACGGCCCTTGTAGCGAAGGGAATCCCCAGAGAGCACATACGCAAGTATGGGTTTGCCTTTTGCGGAAAAAGGGTTCTGATAGGAAGCGCTTAATAAACAATCTTCCGTATGGAATCCGCAGAGAGGCTGTATTCCTCTGCCAATTCCTCCAGTGTGCTCCCGGTCTTATATTTGGAGCGTATCTCCTCGTTTCTCTTTTTGTAAAAAGCCCTGGCGCCGGAGGATTCTCCCCAGGGCTTTTTCTCCCGGATATTCGGAACGTAGAGTGTCTCGCCGCAGACATATTGCTGCAGCTCCTTCAGCAGATGATCAGGCAGGACGTCCTGGGCATTTTTATATTTCATTCAGGAATTCCTCTTCACTTTGATATTCATGGATGACGCCGCCGCCTTTGGTGATCACATCCCGGATAAACAGCTCTGCGTCCCTGGCCTTTTGGGCAAGCAGAGAAAGATTTTCGCAGTCATAGTATCTCATCAGTTCCACCTTTGCGAGCCCGAAATCCCCGCATACGCTGTTTAATTCGTTTTGCAGATAGATTCCCCACATATATGTCTTCACGGCGTCGTTTTGCTGTGTGTAATGGCGGATCCGCAGCCAGGTGTAGGCCAGCTCGCAGTACCAGTCGGCCAGATCCTGATAATTGTGTTCGCTTGGGACGCTGCCGGTTTTTGCAGGCTCCCTTTCGGAAAGATAGCTCTGCACAAGGCAGATCAACTGATAGCAGTCCTTTTTTTGAAGGGTCTCATCCTTTTGCAAAAGGATTTTGGTATAAAGCGCATCAAAGCCTGCGGGCACATCCTTCATGCCCTTCAGCTCCCGGAGCTGGTCGGTCTGGGCTTTTTTAAAATAGCCGTTGTTGGAAAAGGCCACCGCCCGTGCCAGGCAGTCCAGAACATATCCTGCTCCCAGCTTTACATCGCTGCCAGATGCAAAGAGCATTTCCAGATAGATACTCTTGGCCTGGCCGTACGCCTCCAGAGCCAGGGCGCGCATTTTGCCTGTATCTGCCAGGTTTAAGGCCAGCTTTTGCTGCAGCCCTTCAAAACGCTCCCTGTCATTTTTTGTCCGGGCATACAGGATTTCGCCGTCTGCCAGACAGGTGATATTATATTCCTTTAAAGCCGCAAATTTTTCCAGCCTTTCCCAGGGGATTCCCCATAGATCAACGCCCACGCCTTTGAGGATAAATGTCCGGGCAAATGCTTCCCCCCTTTTGGTGAGAGGAACAAAGTAGCTGACCGACTTTTGGCTGTCGTCTATCCCCAGAGTGGTATGGGAAATTACCAGCGCGATGTCATCGGCATAATCCTTTTTGACTGTGTCAAGCACCCATTGGGTGACAAAATCATAACTCATAAAATTACCTTTGCCTTTCCGCGGCCTGTGCCCTCCGGTTTTTGGACGCCAATTAAAGGGCCTTTCCGGAGGAGACAGGCGCTGTATTTATGGTGAACGATAAAAATCTTCGAAGACTATAACTATTGTAAACGGGAAGGAGAGGGAAGGCAATGCAGTAAATGATTCTGTAGAGTTCTTTCCGCAATGCCTTCCCGGATTGAAAACAGTTGCTTTTGCACCCTTAGTACATTATAATGAAAAAGAACTAAAGATGGAGGAGGAGCAGATACCTGCATAAAGATTTTTGTAAACAGCTTGCGGCTGGCAGGGGGACTTAAATGGGAAATGGCTTAAGAAGTGTGAGAGAAGCGGCAGCAATATTGGATGAGCTTGGAATTGCCTCTATTTCTGAAAGGATGATCATTGAATTTGAGCGTTCCTGGAACAGTGTGCCGCAAGAAACACGGAATTCTTTGGATGTGATTACCATGCTCTTAGCGGCAGTGGGAGTGGGACACTATGATGCGAAGACTTATGAGTGGACGCCCACATCGAATATCGTATACAGCTTTGATGTAGAAGTATTCGATACTGAAAGAATGTATACCCTGTTTTTGGAGGGAATACAATCCATCAATGAGGATGAATTTGAGATTACACAGATCCGGGAGGAGGCCGGAAGGCTTGAGTATCCGTCTGGCAGAGAGACTCAGAGCGTGTGGTTTTTGTGTGACAAAAGAGAATGCTTTTATCGGGCACAGGTGAATCATGACTGGTTTGACGTGGGTATTTTGGATTATATGAATGAGGTGCTGGCAGAGGAGGGCAATCCCAAAAGGCTTTACTTTATGAGCGATGGTTATCAGGAATGTATTGTTTTTTACTGTACAGAGTTCTGGGCCAGGCGTTTTGAGAAAAAGACCGGCTGCCGGCTCTATTGTGATACAAAAAAAGCATAAAAATTTCACAGAATCAGAGAAAGGGTAGGGTATTTATATGGCATTATACGAATTAAAAAATGACACAATTGCGATCGGAATAGACGCTCTGGGAGCAGAGCTGAAATCATTAAAAAAACTGGATACGAAAGTGGAGTATATGTGGGGGGCAGATCCTGCTTTTTGGGACAGGACATCGCCCATTCTGTTTCCGTTTGTTGGTTCGGTAAACGCAAAGGAGTACCGCACCAAGGGGAAGACCTATGCCATGGGCCAGCACGGCTTTGCCCGGGATATGGAGTTTACCCTGCTCTCTCAGAGCGGAGAGGAGATTTGGTTTGAGCTTCAGGATAATGAAGAGACAAGAGAAAAATACCCCTTTGAGTTCCGGCTTCTGTTAGGATACCGTCTGCTTGCCGACGGTGTGGAGGTAAAATGGCAGGTAGAAAATCCGGGAAAGGAGGAGCTTGCTTTTTCCATAGGCGGGCATCCGGGATTTAACTGCCCCCTTGAAGGGGATACTTTCCAAAAGACGGACTGCTTCCTTAAATTTGAAAATATAGAGCGCTTTGAGAGCACGAGAGTGGGGGACGGGCTTGTAATTGACGAGAAGGGAACCTACGAGCTGGAGCAGGGCGGGTATCTTGCCGTCACGGAGCATCTGTTTGACTGCGATACCCTGGTACTGGAGGATTATCAGACAAAGGCCGTTTCCATCTGCAGGGCTGATAAGAGCCCCTATGTGACGGTAACCATGGAAAATGTGCCGGTTTGGGGCGTATGGACCCGCTCGCCTAAGGCACCTTTTATCTGTATTGAACCCTGGTACGGCAGGTGTGACAGAACTGGATTTTCGGGAGATTTGACAGAGCGGGAATGGGGCAATATCCTCCGGCCGGGAGAGACCTTTGAGGCATCCTACAAAATAACGGTTTACTAAACGGCAGATGAAAAATTCTGGACTTTGAAAGGAGCACAATAATAATCATGAGCAGGGAACTTGCAAAGACTTATGACCCCAAGGGGATTGAGGATCGAATTTACGAAAAGTGGATAGAGAAAAAGTACTTTCATGCGCAGGTGGATCACACAAAGAAACCTTTTACCATTGTAATCCCGCCCCCGAATATTACAGGGCAGCTTCATATGGGGCACGCTCTGGACAATACCATGCAGGATATTCTGATCCGTTTTAAAAGAATGCAGGGCTTTAATGCGCTGTGGCAGCCGGGGACAGATCACGCCAGCATTGCCACAGAGGTTAAGATTATTGAAAAGCTTAAGGAAGAGGGCATCGATAAGGAGGATCTGGGCCGGGAGGGCTTTCTTGAACGGGCCTGGGAATGGAAAAAGGAATACGGCGGACGCATTATCGGCCAGCTAAAGAAGCTGGGCTCTTCCTGCGATTGGGACAGGGAGCGCTTTACCATGGATGAGGGCTGCAATAAGGCGGTGACGGAAGTCTTTTGCAAGATGCATGAAAAAGGCTGGATTTACAAAGGGAGCCGGATCATTAACTGGTGCCCGGTGTGCAATACCTCCATTTCGGATGCGGAGGTGGACTACGCAGAGCAGGCAGGCCATTTCTGGCATATTAAGTATCCGGTAATCGAGCAGGACGGGAGCGTCAGCTCTACAAGGTTTGTGGAGTTTGCAACCACCAGACCGGAAACCATGCTCGGCGATACGGCAGTTGCCGTAAACCCGGAGGATGAGAGATACCGGGATATAATCGGAAAGAAGCTGATGCTTCCTATTATAAACAGGGAAATTCCCGTAGTGGCAGATTCCTATGTGGATATGGAATTCGGAACCGGCGTAGTGAAGATTACTCCGGCTCATGACCCCAACGATTTTGAGGTGGGCAAGCGTCATAACCTGCCGGAAGTGAATATTTTAAATGATGATGCAACCATTAACGAAAACGGCGGAAAGTTCTGCGGCATGGACCGTTATGAGGCCAGGGAGGCAATTGTAAAAGAGCTGGACGAAATGGGGCTTCTGGTAAAAATCGAAGACTATTCCCACAATGTGGGAACCCATGACAGATGCAAGACTACCATTGAGCCCATGATCAAGCAGCAGTGGTTCGTGAAGATGCAGGAGCTGATTCAGCCGGCAGTGGAAGGGGTGAAAAACGGCGATATTCAGTTGATTCCGCCCCGGATGGAAAAGACCTATTTTAACTGGACGGATAACATCAGAGACTGGTGCATTTCCCGTCAGCTCTGGTGGGGCCATCGGATTCCGGCTTACTACTGTGATAAGTGCGGGGAGATTGTGGTCAGCCCTTCGCAGCCCGGCCGGTGTCCGGCCTGCGGGCATAATCATCTGACGCAGGATGAGGATACCTTGGATACCTGGTTTTCCTCTGCCCTGTGGCCCTTTTCTACCTTGGGATGGCCCGAAAAGACAGAGGATCTTGCCTATTTTTATCCCACAGATGTGTTGGTGACCGGCTATGATATTATCTTTTTCTGGGTAATCCGAATGATTTTTTCCGGATACGAGCAGATGGGCGAAAGACCCTTTAAGACGGTGCTGTTCCATGGCCTGGTGAGAGATTCCCAGGGACGCAAAATGAGTAAATCCCTGGGCAACGGGATCGATCCTCTGGAGATTATCGATCAATACGGGGCGGATGCTTTGCGCCTTACGCTGATTACGGGCAATGCGCCGGGAAATGATATGCGGTTTTATTATGAGAGGGTGGAGGCCAGCAGAAACTTTGCAAACAAGATCTGGAATGCGTCCCGCTTTATCATGATGAATATGGATAAAGAGCCGGATTTCGCGGGAAAAATCCAGGACGAACCTGCCCTGGAGCCGGTGGATAAATGGATTGTTTCCAAGCTAAATACCCTGGTCAGGGATGTGACCGACAACATGGAAAGCTTTGAGCTTGGGATTGCCGTGCAGAAGGTTTATGATTTTATCTGGGATGAATTCTGTGACTGGTACATTGAAATGGTTAAACCAAGGCTCTATAATTCTGACAACACAGAGAGCAGGAAAGCCGCTCTCTGGACCTTGCGGACAGTGCTGATTGACGCCTTAAAGCTCCTTCATCCCTATATGCCCTTTATCACGGAGGAGATTTTCTGCACCCTGCAGTCCCAGGAGGAGTCGATCATGATTGCCCCCTGGCCGGTGTTCCGGGAAGAGAGAAGCTTTTTGAAGGAAGAAAAGGAAATTGAAATCCTCAAGGAGGCGGTGCGCGGGATCCGCAATGTGCGCACACAGATGAATGTGGCGCCCTCTAAGAAGGTCAGCGTCTTTGTGGTCAGTGATAAACAGGAGATTTTACAGGCCTTTCGTCTGGGAAAGCTTTTCTTCCAGTCTCTGGCGGGAGCAACGCAGGTGACGCTTCAGGAGAGCAGGGAAGGAATTGCGGAAGATGCGGTGTCAGTGGTGATCGCCAATGCGTCTTTATATATTCCTTTCGCAGAATTGGTAGACATTGGACAGGAGATTGCCCGTCTGGAAAAGGAAGAAACGCGTCTTGAGGGAGAGCTTAAGAGAGTAAACGCTATGCTCAGCAATGAGAGATTCCTTTCCAAAGCGCCGCAGGCGAAGATCGCGGAGGAAAAGGAAAAGCTGGAGAAATATACCCAGATGATGGGACAGGTAAAGGAACGGCTTTTGCAGCTTAGAAAATAGCTGAGCCGCAGATATTTTATAAGGATTTGTAATGGAGGGTAGAATGGGCAGCAACAGTGAATTTTTGACGGAAGACGAGCTGCGGGAACTTCGCAAGGAAATTGAAGGGCTTGGCCAAAAATCGGTAGTTCCTCCGGCGGATGATGAGAAAGTAACCGAAGGGCAGATTTTAAGCGAGATCATAGACGAGACTAATTCAAAGCTATTGACATTAGAAGAAAACGGCTCCTATGTAAAGGTGGCCAAGGATGGTATGACAGCCTGGCTCTATTTGGCAGATCCGGGTCTTGAGAGAGAAAATTATACCATTGAGGAGCTGATGGATTTCCTCAGGAAGGAAGATGTGGTAGCGGGATACCATCATTCCAATCTGGCGGCGATGATCAAGAAGCGTGTATATAAGAGAGAGATTGTGGTGGCCAAGGGGCAGCCGGCCATAGAGGGAAATAACGGGTATTATGAGTATAAATTTGATATGGACCAGCAGCGCAGGGCCCCTAAGGTTTTGGCTAACGGCAGGGTCGATTATACGAATATGAGCTCTCTCCAGAATGTCCACGAGGGGGATGTGGTGGCGATCTATCATCATGCCCAGGAGGGGACTAACGGCTACGATGTAAAGGGCCGGATGCAGCAGGTAAAAGGGGTGAAGGAGATTCCCCCGCTCTCAGGCAAGGCAATCTGCCAGAGTGAAGAAAATCCGGATATTTATATTGCCCTTCAGGACGGTAAAATCGGCATGAAGAACGGAAAGATTGACATTCAGGCCCTTCATGAGATTAACGGGGACGTGACCCTTATTACCGGCAAGGTTGAATTTTTCGGGGATGTAGTGATTACCGGCGGCGTGGAGTCCGGTGTGGTTATCCGTGCGGGCAGGAATATCGAGATAAAGGGAAATGTGGAGGCAGTCAGCCTTTTTGCCGGCGGCGATATTATCCTGGGCCGGGGGATCCAGGGAGCCCAGAGGGCCAAAATTATTGCGCGGGGAAATATTTATGCGGATTTTCTTGAGCACACAGTGGCAGTGGCCGGCGGCGACGTACAGGCAAATACCATTCTCAATTCGAGAGTTTCGGCGGACGGGAATATAACCCTTACCGGAAAGAAAGGGGCAATCATCGGCGGCTATAACCATGCCATGAAAGGGATAACCGCCACGGAAATCGGCAATGCCGCAGAAATACGGACCGTGGTTCATGTGGGCTGCGAGAAAGAAATTTATCAAAAGGTGCAGAAGCTTCGAATTTCCGATGCTTCTCAGGAGGATGCGTTAAAGGAGATCCGGGAGGACTTCTCTGAGCTTATACAGAGAAAGAAAAAGGCAGGAAAGCTCTCGGATGCTTTGGAAATTAAGCTCCAGACATTAGAATCCCAGTATAATGCCGCCAAAAAGGAACTGGAGAACACGAAAAAAGAATTAAGGAAGCTGGAGGCGCAGATTGAGGAAGGGCAGGGATCGGAGATCCTTGTAAACGGCAATGTTTACCGGGGAACGGTGGTATGCCTGGCGCAGGCCCAGATGCCGATAGAGAAGGATACCTGCTTTATGAAGTACTACCAGCAAAAGGGTATGATCGAGAGTACCGTGCTGGCCTATTCTTCATAGGATTACATGCAGAAGTGAGGGATACAATGAGAAGCTGTCAGGAAGCAGAAGAGTATATACTTTCCATTCCCAAATTTGCAGGCAAGCATACCCTGGAGGACACCAGGAGACTGCTTGCAAGAGTGGGAGGGGATGGCATAAAGGGAAAGATCATCCACGTTGCGGGCACAAACGGAAAAGGTTCCGTTTGTGCTTATTTGCGTTCTGTTTTATTGGAGAGCGGATGCAGTGCGGGGATGTTTATATCCCCCCATCTGGAGACCATGCGCGAGAGGATATGTATAGGAAATGAAATGATTTCCCCGGATGAATTTTTAAGAATCTTTCATCGGGTCAGGGAGGCGGTGAGGCAGGAGGGACAGGATAAGGAAAACCACCCTTCCTTTTTCGAGTTCCTGTTTCTTATGGCAATGGCCTATTTTGGCGAGAGGCAGCCGGATTATCTGATTCTGGAGACAGGCATGGGGGGAAGGCTGGACGCCACCAATTGCCTTTTAAAGAAAGATTTGTGTGTGATCACAGAGATTGGTTATGACCATATGCAGTATCTGGGAGATACTTTGGGAGAAATTGCCGGCGAAAAGGCGGGGATCATGAGGCCGGGGGTTCCGGCGGTTTTTGTCGATAAGAGGAGCGAGAGCACACGGGTTTTGTCCGATTATGCAAAAAAAATGGAAAGCCCGGCGATTATTGTTGGAAAAAACAATATTTTGAATGTGAATATAAATCATAAAACCATTGATTTTTCGCTTTATACTGGTTATTATAAATATGTTAGTCTTTCACTGGAAACAATTGCCCTTTACCAACCGGAGAATGCTTCTTTGGCGGTAGCGGCAGCAGAGCAGCTTAAGGACGAAAGGATCAGTGAAGATACGATAAGAAAAGGCCTTCAGAGGGCAAGCTGGCCAGGCAGGATGGAAGAGGTAATGCCCGGAGTCTATTTGGACGGCGCCCACAATGAAGACGGAATAGAAATGCTGCTTGCCACAGTAAAAAGCCGCAAATGTGCGGGAAAGAGGTTCCTTTTGTTTGGGGTCTTAGAGGACAAGCATTATGAGGAAATGATAGGTCTGATCACGCAGTCGGCGCTTTTTCATGAGGCGGCTGTAACTGCGATCGATGAAAAGAGGAGTCTTTCCCTGGCAAAAGAGAAAGAGGTTTGGAACAGATATAGGGAGAAAACTGACAGCTCCATGGCTTTGAGCTTTCATGAGAACGCCAGATCGGCCTTCGGGCAGCTTCTTGCTAAAAAAGAAAGCGGGGATATGGTGTACATTGCGGGATCGTTATATTTGATTGGACAGATAAAGTCCTTTTTGAGGAGAATACAGAATGATTGATTTTGAAGAGGAGTTAAAGAAATTTCAGTTCAGCCTGGAGGTGGAAGATGCGGAGGAAGCGATTAATTCTCTGAGCCGGGAAGTGGATATGGCGGATCTTCTGCTTAAGATGATGGAAAAGACGAATAAGGAAGAGAAAAAGGAAGAGGAAGAATAAGGAGTACGGCATGGTTTGTTATAAATGTGGATGCCGTTTGTCTGAGCATGATTTTTGTACGGCCTGCGGTGCGGATGTAGCTCTTTACAAAAGGATACTGTCTGCATCCAACCGTTTGTATAATGACGGGCTTGAGAAGGCTTCGGTGAGAGATTTATCAGGAGCTATTGTCAGCTTGCGGCAGAGTCTTAAATTCAATAAAAATAATATCGATGCGCGCAACCTTTTGGGACTTGTCTATTTTGAGATGGGAGAGGCTGTTGCGGCTTTAAAGGAGTGGGTGATCAGCGATAACATCCGGCCCAAAAAGAATATTGCGGCGGATTATATCGAGATGATCCAGGCCAACCAGGCAAGGCTTAGCAGCATCAATGAGACGATTAAGAAATACAATCAGGCATTGATGTATTGTAATCAGGACAGCATGGATCTTGCAGTGATACAGCTAAAAAAGGTGCTCTCTAACAGCCCCAAGTATGTGCGCGCCCATCAGCTTCTTGCGCTTCTTTATATTAATTCCGAGGAGTGGGAGAAGGCCCAGCGGGAGCTGATCAAATGCAGCCATGTGGATACCAATAATACCACTACCCTGCGCTATCAAAAAGAAGTGGAGCGTATGCTGATGCCGGAGACGGCTTCGGGGAACAAGCCGGGAACAAAGAAAAAAGCCTCCGGCAATTCCGTCCGGTATCAGAGCGGCAATGAAATCATCATTCAGCCGGCCAATGTGAAAGAGACCAAGGGGATCGGCTCTTTGCTGAACCTGGGAATCGGAGTGATCATCGGGGTGGCCATCGCCTGCTTTTTGATCCTTCCGGGCCAGATTCAAAGCGCGAAGGCAGACATCAATGAGGAACTGCGGATTGTCAGCGAAAAGTCGGATGCCAAGACGGCAACCATTGACGAATTAGAGCAGAGGGTACAAAAGCTCCAGGACGAAAATACCCAGCTTACGGAGGAGATTTCCGCCTATCAGGTAAATGACGATACTTTGAAGGCCACGGATAATCTGATGATGGCGGTGAGCGCGTACCTGACGAACCCGGATGATTTGGATGCGGTAGCCGCCCACCTGGAAGCGTTGGATGGAGAGCTTGAGAAGGACGAGGAGGGAAGCGCTCAGTATAAGACAGAATCCTACATGGCCTTATATAACGGCTTTGTGGATACGGTACGGCCCCGTCTTGTGGAATATTACTACAATACCGGCTATCAAAATTACCGCGGACGCAATTTCGAGGATGCAATACCGGATTTGGCCAGAGTCTATCAGTATGATGAGACCAATGTGAATGCCCTGTTCTTTTTGGGGATTAGTTACTACAGAACTGAGGATTATGATAATGCAAAAGAGACCTTTGCAAAGGTAATCGATAATTTCCCGGGAACCAACAGCGCCAGTCAGTCAGAGACTTACCTTGCAGAGATCAATAATATGGAACAGTAAACGATAGGAAATGTGATTTATTTATGATAGCTTTACGAAAGAGAACAGACCCAGAGTTTGTTCTTTTTTTCGCGGCATACGGCAGTCCTTGCTTTTGTCGGCTATCGTTTACAGGCCGCAGTTTGCAGGAAACAGAAAGGGCATGGTTATTTTGATGGATGAGAATTTTAAGGTGATTGATAATTACCTGATGGTCAAAATGCCTCAGGAGGTAGACCATCATAAATCAGGCTATATCAGCAAAACGGCTGATGATTATATTATGAAGGAGGGAGTGGGAAACGTAGTTTTTGATTTTGAGGATACGCGCTTCATGGACAGCTCCGGAATCGGTATCATTATAGGCAGATACAAAAAAATATCTTATTTTGGCGGAAAGGTATTTGCGATCAATACGGATACCCGGATTAAAAGGACTTTGATGATATGCGGTCTGCATAAGGTGATTGAGATTATGGAGTAACGGGGGAACCCTGATTTATAGGCGTAAAAACTGCGCAGATGGGAGCAAGTATGGAAACAGAACAGAAAATCGGAAACGGTACAAAAAACAGTGCAGGTTTAAAAAATGAGATGCAGATGAGCTTTGATGCCCTGTCAGAAAACGAGGCCTTTGCAAGGCTGACTGTTTCAGCCTTTGTAATGCCTTTAAATCCTACGGTTGAGGAAATTTCAGATATTAAAACAGCAGTATCGGAAGCGGTCACCAACGCCATCATACATGGGTATGATTGGGATTATATGCAGGATAGCTGCAGGGAAGAAATCGGCAAGGTGCATTTATACTGCCGGATAGAAGAAAATCTGCTTTACATAGAAGTGAAGGATACGGGAAAAGGGATCGAAAATATTAAGCAGGCTATGGAGCCCCTCTTTACCACAAGGCCGGAGTTAGAGCGCTCCGGCATGGGATTTGCCTTTATGGAGGCCTTTATGGACCGGTTGGAGGTGGTGTCCGAGCCGGGATGCGGCACGGTGGTTATCATGGAGAAGAGGCTGCAGAGGGCGGAGGAAGAAAAAGAGCTATGACGGACAATGCAGTACTGATTCAGCGGGCACAGGCAGGAGAAAAGCAGGCACGTGAAGTACTGATCGAGCAGAATTTGGGGTTAGTCCGCCACATTGTAAAGCGTTTTTTGGGACGGGGCTATGAGGCGGAGGATCTGTTCCAGATTGGAGTAATCGGGCTGATCAAATCAATCGATAAGTTTGACACCGGGTATGACGTGAAGTTTTCCACCTATGCGGTTCCGCTGATCACAGGAGAGATCAAAAGATTTATCCGGGACGACGGGATGGTAAAGGTATCCCGGACTCTTAAGGAAAACAATATAAAGGTGAAATATGCAAGGGAAAGGCTCTGCAGTAAGCAGAAATATGAACCCACCCTTGAGGAGCTGGCCGCGGAGGCAGGACTGAGCGTGGAGGAAGTTGTGCTTGCCATGGAGGCAGGTGTTCAGGTAGAATCAATTTATAAGTCAGTCTACCAAAATGACGGAAATGAAATATTTATGGTAGATCAACTGGCAGACGAAAAGCAGAATGAGCAGGAAACCGTGTTAAATCATATGGTTTTAAACCAGTTGATGGACGCCCTGCCCCAAAAGGAGCGCAGGCTTATCTGGCTTCGCTATTATCAGGATAAAACTCAGACGGAAGTGGCAAAGGTTCTGGGAATCAGCCAGGTTCAGGTGAGCAGGATGGAGAAAAAAATTCTGCTGGGTATGCGGCAGAAAATGACCGAAGTATAACGAAAAAAGCAGGACACAGAAAGTAAAGGAGAAGGGCAGCAGCCGGGCCGGTATGCTGCAGGATAGGAACACAGATGAAAAATTTGAAAAAAGGTATTGCATGTATGGTAAGCGTGGTTTTGCTTTCCCAGATGTTTATGAGCGTACAGGCGTCTCAGGACCAGGAAACAGTACCTGGGGCATCCCAGGAGTCTTTGCAGGAGGAAGAAAGAAACCAGGCAGGAGATACTCAGGAAGATCAGGAGAAGGACGAGGATACAGCAGAGGACGCAAATACCTCGGACGGCGAACAGAAAGCCCCATCGCAGGAGGAAGAGGGCGGGGCAGGCGGGGACTCTGATGCCGGTTCGGAGGAGGAGTCAGAGGATGAGGAGAGCCGTGAATACATAAAGGAGGCGCAAAAGGCCCTTGACGGGATTGCCGCGCAGGAGCCGCTTATGGCCCTTGTGTATCTTTGCGAGAGCTATTCCCTCAAAGAATCATCGGATCCCCAAAGCGGGAATATCGCAAAAATTCCTTCCGGTACTACTGTCTTTATAAAAGGAATGGGAGTAGATGAGGATTTTAATCTCTGGTATCAGGTAGAGGCGGAGCTTTCCGGCCGCACTTATACCGGCTATATCCAGAGGGAATATCTTGCCTATTCCAATGAGCTGTTTCTGGAATGGGAGGATACCTACTTCCCCAGGATGGCCATGTCGGTTTCAGGAAGCGGGCTTTACCCGGATGTGGAGGCTTTCCCTGCCTCTTATCAGGACAAATTAATGCGTTTAAAACAGGCTCATCCAAATTGGATTTTTGTAAAGCAGAACACCAATCTGGAGTGGACGAAGGTGGTCAGCGAGGAAAATTATAAGGACAGGAACCTGGTAAGCAAAACCATGGGCGCTGCCTACCGGGGTGACTATTACGGTCAGGGCTGGTATTACGCCTCAAAGGCGGCGGTCGAGTATTTTCTGGATCCCAGGAATTTTCTGGACGATACCAGAGTGTTCCAGTTTGAGCAGCTTACCTATAACCCTTCTTACCATTCAAAGGCGGCGGTACAGAATATTTTGAGCAAAACCTTTATGAAAGGACAATTGCCGAAGGCTGATATGACCTATGCGGATGCCTTTTATACGATTGGAATTTCACTGAAGGTCAGCCCTTTCCATCTGGCATGCCGTGTTTATCAGGAGCAGGGGGAGGGAAAGTCTCCGCTGATTTCCGGAACCTATGATGCGGTGCCGGAATACAGAGGCTATTATAATTATTTTAATATCGGCGCATCCGGAACCACAGATAAGCAGGTGATCGAAACCGGTTTGGCCAGAGCGCGCAAGGAAGGGTGGAATACGCCCTATGCCTCCTTAAAGGGCGGTGCAGGAATTCTGTCCGTCAATTACATTTTGCGCGGGCAGGATACGCTTTACCTTCAGAAATTTGATGTGGATGCAAGTGACGGCACACTTTTTACCCACCAGTATATGCAGAACATTTCGGCCCCCTACTCAGAGTCCGCTATGGTAAAAAGGGCATATGTGGAAACCGGAGCTTTGGATAACCCTTTTGTGTTTAAAATCCCGGTATACAATAATATGCCTGGGGCACCGTGCCCGGTGCCCAGCCAGACGGCAACTCCTACACCTGCTCAGACGCCGGCCCCCACGGCCCCCGCTGCGCCCACGCCTACAGCAAAGCCCACGGCCACCGCTGTGCCTACGCCTACAGCAAAGCCTGCGGCAACTGCAGAGTCCACACCCACAGCAAGGCCCGAGGCCAGTGCGGCAGTCAGTCCCGGCACGGCGCCGAGCCAGCGTCCGTCCGCCACAAAGACGCCGGCGGCCAGTCCGACGCGCCGGCCGGATGAGGGGACAGGTTCTACAGCGAAGCCTACAGAGACTGCGAGCCCTGCCGCCTCGCCCACGGCAACTGCAGAGCCGACCCCTACAGCCGAACCCGTGCAAACGCCGGGCCTTACAGTAAAGCCTACGGCCACCGCTGCGCCCACGCCTACAGCAAAGCCCACGGCCACCGCTGTGCCTACGCCTACAGCAAAGCCTGCGGCAACTGCAGAGTCTACGCCCACAGCAAGGCCTGCGGCCAGTGCGGCAATCAGTCCCAGCGCGGTGCCGGGCCAGCACCCGTCCGCCACAAAGCCGCCGGCGGCCAGTCCGACGCACCGGCCGGATGAGGGGGTGAGCCAGACGCCCAAGCCGGCAGAGACTGCGCCGCCCACAGCCGCTCCGGCAGATAAACCGGCGGCTGCGCAGAGCCCAACGGCAAAGCCTGCCCCTACAGCTACTCCAACCAGCCAGCCGGCTGCCACGGCGGCTCCTACAGCAAAGCCCGCAGAGACGGCGGCTCCTACGGCAACCACGGCTTCTGCAACTGTGTCCACGGCGGCCCCGGAAGTAAAGCCAGGCGCGGCAGAAGGGACGGCAAAGCCGGCGGCAGAACCTAAAGCTACGGATGCGCCGGCAGATACGCCCAGGGAAAATCCTACAGTGGCGCCCACTGCCATCCCTGAGGCGACAGAGGCTCCGGGTGGAGATGCTCCTGACAAGGCAGAGTCTTTTGCAAAGACACCGTCGGTGAATGTAACCCAAAATACAAATTCGGCGGGGGTTACCGTGACAGCCGCCACGCCGAAGCCTTATACCGAATCGGGAGAGAAGAAGAGTGTCTCAATGGATATGAGCAAGACAGGAATGGTCTATGCCCAGACGCTGCAGCAGATCAAAGAGCAGGGAATGGAAGTAGAGCTCAGGGTCGGCGGCCAGGCAAGCTGGTTGATTGACGGAAGCGCTATAGAGGGCGATGAGCTGGGAGACATTAATCTTGGCGTTACCTTTGGTGAGAGCGGCATTCCAAAGGAGCAACTGGAAATCTTGACGGAGAATGAGAAGTACATAGAAATGTCCTTGGGCCATGAGGGTGAATTCGGCTTTACAATTGTCCTTTCCGTAAAACTGGAGGACGCAGAGCCGGGACAATATGCAAATCTTTTCTATTACAATGAGGCGGAGGGCGATTTTGAGTTTATGTGCGCCGCGGTTGTAGGAAATACCAAAAGAGCAGACTTTGAATTCAGCCATGCTTCGGATTATGTGATTATTATCAGCAGTGAGACAAAAGAAAATCTGATCCAGGAAAAGACGGAAATGTTAAAGGAGGCAAAAGCCAGGGAATTGGAAGCGCAGGCTCAGGCAAAGGAAGAGCTTCCCGCTAAGGAACCGAAAAAGGCCGCAGCTATCATTGCATTGATTCTCCTCGGCAGCATTGCAGTGGGAATCGGGGTTTATTTGGTGATGAAGAGGAAGGATGAGGATTAACAAGTATATGGATACCTTATCTGTTTGAAAAAGATACGCCTGCTGCCCGGAAGCTGATATAGGGCAGCAGGCAAGGGATTATTGTCTGCCGGACATAGGTATTTGCAGATAATCAATCAGGGCAGTTTCCAAAAGCCGGGAATAGTTTACCTTCTGTTCCTCTGCAATCCTTTTCAGCCATGCCGGAAGAGTGATGTTCGTCTTGATGCGTTCGTTATCCTTTTTTATGCGGAATAAATCAGGGTGGATTGTAATGGGCATTACAACATTTCCCTCTGTATCATCTTTGGAGAGGTTCACGGAAGGGGTGGGGATTTCCTCCTTGTCACATTCCATACTGTAAATATGGAGGCTTGCGGCCTCTGCTGCCATGCGCGCAGCTTCTTCCAGATTATCCCCAACACTTATACATCCGGGTAAATCAGGAAAGTAGATACTATATGAGCCGTCTGTTGAGGGTTCAAAGACTGCAAGATAAGTTAAATTCCGCATAAATTATGATCCTTTCTGTGAGAACTACAGGCACTGGGGCTATTTAAGCCCCGCCTGTCTGTAAATGCTGTTTAGAGTTCCTGGTTTCAAGTCCCCGTTGTGGTTTGGAACTGTGACTTTTCCGGGCTTTGTTGGGTGCTTTAAGCTTATGTGGGAGCCTTCCTGATTGATGGAGTACCATCCGTCTTTGCGAAGCACCTTTAATATTTCCCGAACTGTCATATTTTGTTCTCCTTATATTATGTATTATGCGCCTTTTTTATGCGTATATCAATAGTCTTTCCGCTTTTTCTACCGTTTTCCGGCATGGGCAGTTGTATCGTGGTAGAGGAAATACATCTCATTTTCTTTCCATTCATAAAAAGGGCGGAAACTGATCGTATCGATTCCGTCCACGCTATAGTGCAGGGAGGTCCCATTTACCGGACGCATTTTCGGGACAAGGGAGCGGATGTCTATATGATCATTAGGAGTTTGGAGCCCTGAATATTCGGCTGCCAGTACAACCGGACCGTGTAGAAATGCATTAGGGCCCTTTTTCTCGGGATCAAAAGAATGCATCCAGACATTTTGTGGGAGTGCAATTGTAAGAGTGTCCTTATCATGCCACATTGCACGGACACTAAGCCAGCCGCCTGAATTAACGGAGGTTTCCAGAGGTCTGCCGTTTAAAGATACCGTCATACTTCCAGCCAGCCAGCCTGGCATCCGGAAGTGGATGTCAAATGTGCGCGGGCTGTCTAAAGACAGGATGATCTGCGAGGAGTTCTCTCTGGGAAAATCTGTTATTTGAGTTATGGTTACATCATAATCCGCCGCCTTCCAATGCAGTGTGGAGGGAATAAACTGGCTGACATAAAGCCCGCTTTGATCTTCAAAATAAATCAGTCGCTGCATCTCAGCTACCAAAAGAGGCCTTGTGCCTGTACAGCAGGTCCATCCGTCTGCGCGGTTTATTTTCTGAGCGCCATACATATTGTAATCGGAATAGTAAATTACTTTTCCATCCTCTGTCATGGGAATGGTAGAGGCAGTAGCGTTATACAGAAGAGATTCCGCCCAATTTCCATATTGAGCTTCTTCTGTAAATAATGTCATATACTTTATGAGACGGTAGGCGGCATAGGAATCACATTGGGTTTCAAAGCTGTCATGCCCTGTGCGCAGGGCGTCAATGATGCGGTATTTAGGCATTAGATGCTCAAAATTAGGGCCGTACCCTCCGGTAGCCATTACCTCCTCCCTCTGCATAAACTGATAAAAAGAGCGAAGGGCTTTCAAGTAATAGGGATCACGGGTTGTTTCATAGCATTTGGCACAACTGTTGAAGGAATTTACATGGCTGTAGGCGTGACAGTATTCCGAGTAGAATCCGGCTTTCGGACGCTTGGAAAAAGGGTCGGCATCCTGATAGAAAACATCCCAGAATTCCCTGTACTCATATCTTCGGGCAATTTCCTTGGCCTTATCAATCCCAAAGATCTTCCAGGCATCCAAAAAGGATTCAGGAAGGGTATACCACTCGGTAAAGTTATTTCCGAAAATATTGTCCGAAGTGAGATTTTTGTCTGCAAAATCAACCAGGAGCGACGCATGTTGTTTTGCAGACGGTAAATTGCAATATACATACAGGTCACATTGGGCTTTGAGTAATTTTTCAATATCATAATGGGAATGAGCGGTAAAAAAAGGCTCTCGTTCTAAGGCATCCTGATAACAGTCCCAAAATTCGGCAGAAAGATACAGCGCCTTTTCCTTAAAAGCTTTGTTTCCTGAGATGGCATACATACGGCTGAAGGCGGAAAGCCATTGTCCAATAAGGGCAATTCCCCTGGAATTGGGGAACCATCCCGTATAGTGGATACCGGGAGCCGTCCTTCCGGCGCTCTCACGCATATATTTAAGAATGTTGTCGTTTGGGATATTCAGATAAAAATCCATGGTTTCGTCCAATACGGTTTTGAAAAGGCCGTCGTTTAGTTTTACATCTTTAAAATCGAAGCTATTCATAATAAGTTATACTCCTTTCAAAATGGAAAAATTAAATGTCAAAGCAAGTGATTAACGGGGATATTCCAGGATCATTTGCACTTGGGAAACTCCTTTTTTATCCGGGATGCCGTCAGAGTCAGAGATTCAATCAGGGTATCGCACCAGTGATCAAAAACAGGGTCCGCCTCCTGATATTCCGGGTGGGAGAGCAAAAATTGCAGGGACTTACGGATACCGTCACGGAAAGGTACCTGTGCATAAAAACCGGGAACCAGACGTTTTAGTTTTTCATTGCGGTATACGATGGACTGGGCCCTTTCACCGATCAGGCAGCATTTAAAGTCATAGGGGCCTGCCTGGTGGAGAAACATTGAAGATACATAAAAGGGAGATAGCTCAACGCCCAGAGCTTCGGCAATTGTCTGATAGATCTGGTTCCAGGTTAAAACCTCATCGGAGCTTATGTTGACAGCCTCACCGATGGCTGAAGGGTTTCCCACAATTCCCAGAAAAGCCTTTGCAAAATCGCTGTTGTGAGTCACTGTCCACAGAGAAGTCCCGTCGCCCGGGATGATGGTCGGCCTGCCGTCCAGCATACGTTTGACGACACTGTAGCATCCATGCCAGCCACTGATTGCAAGAGGAAGCCACTTATTGTCATAGGTGTGGCCCGGACGTATTATGGTGATCGGAAAACCGGTGGCTCGATAGATTTCCATGAGTTTATTTTCGCAGGCAATTTTGTTTTGGGCATAATCCCAATAGGGATTATATAAAGGTGTGCTTTCCGTAACTTCATAATGGGAAAGGGGCTTTTGATAAACACTGCCGGAGCTGATAAAAATATAATGCCTTGTTTTACCATAAAAAAGATGATAATCCCGCACGATGTGTTCGGGCTTCTGGACAACAAAATCCGCTACACAGTCGAACATTATAGGAGGAAGCTTTTGTGACACACAGTCAAAGTCCTCTATGTCTGCCGTTATAAACCGGGCGCCGCCGGGAAGAAGATGATTTTGGTTTCCGCGGTTGATCAGCCAAAGCTCATGCCCCTGCTCAAGCAGGGCTTTTGAAACGGCTGTGCTGATAATACCGGTTCCCCCGATTAATAGAATTTTCATGGCTCTATTTATACTCCTTTCAAAGTCTGATGAGTTTTTATTCAATCCCGCTCCTGCCGGTGTGCCTGATAAGGATAGTCAAAGGCAACCTGACGGATCGTGGAAAAGGTATTGCGATTGGGTCTGACCTCCTCATTTGGGCGAATCTGTCCTGAGAAGCTGCTGTCATTGGAGGTAAGGGTAACGCAGAGGGATTTCTCCTCAATGCCCGTAAGGGAGATGATCTCTCCGTTTAAGGAGGTGAGAACCAAAACGCCGCTGGTACAGGTAAAAATTTCCCTGCCGTCAATGCTGGCGGTGAAATGCCTGCCGTTTTGGTTTAGGGTATAATCATGGCCATACATGGTTTGTGTGTAGCTGCCAGCCGGCCAGTCTCTGGCGGCAGACCAGGTCACCTGTTCAAAAGAAATATTGACACCACAGAGCAGGGAAATGTATTCCAGGGCGGCAAGGATAGTAGGGCCATATCCATCCGGCCCTAAAGTCACCACATCTTTATAACGCCGGGTTTCTTCGCCCTTGGGAGCAAGACCCTCTGAGCGTGTGACACAGGCAGTTCCATCAAAGGGATCATATTGCTGAACCAGCTTTTTTTGGCAGCTCAGTAGGGAAAGCCATTTTTTGCCCAGCATACGGATCTCCGCCATATGGCCGTAGCGGGAAAGCGCTTCAATAGCCCTCTGATAGGTGAGTCCCTGAGGCTGTCCGCCCCAATTGTTAAAGTTTATGTTGGAAAAGCAGGGGTCAGATACGGCTATGGAGGGAAGCGGTACATAGGTCCAGAATTCTTCGGGATTAAGCAGGTGGTATCTGATAAAACGGTCCGCCATATCCTGGTCAAAGGAACCATGGTACATACAGCGCAGATTGTTATGGGTGAGGACATTCATAAATTCATTATTGCAGTCCCTGTCATAGCAGGCATGTTTTTCTTCAATCCACAGATAGCTGCGGAGCTTGTCTCTGACATCCTGAGCTTTTTGGCGCCATAGGGCGCCTTCGTTGTTTTGGAGAATATCGGATATTTTAGCGAGGACGTCCCTGCACTGGCAGGAATAGGACATAATATCCATAGACTCATAGGGAAGCCGTCCCTGTCCGTAAGGGGCATCTTCTCCGCCCCAGCCGCCATCCTTTACACCATATTTGGTAAAACGCAGAGAATTATCTTCTCCGGTATCCCAGGTACACCAGCTTTCCAGACAGCCGTCCCCATCACTGTCACGATAGGTCCATAAATATTCATCGTAGGATTTCAGGGTATCGTAGAGTTTTTGAAGATAGCCCTGATCCTTTCCTGCCAGATAGTACATTTTAAAAGCGGGCACAGGAAAACAAAAGCCCTGCAGCCAATCATAGGATACCTGTAATAAGAAAGGCTCCCGGAATTTGATCATGCCAGGCAGACGTCCGCTTTTTCGTTGATTTTCCATGAAAATGAGTTGATTGTTGAGAGCAGCTTCCATGTCGCGTTTGGCGTACATTTCACCGCCCATGGGCTGAGTTTCCAGCCAGAGACCATCGTAGTCAGAACCTTCCCGGAGTACTTTTTTGTCTGTGAAAAAAGCAAGATTGCGCTTGCAATACATCTCACAGCGCTCATATAAATCTGTCAGCCAGGGAGCCTGGCTGGAAAATCTGACACCGGTAGGCATAAGAATGTAATCAGTTGCTTTGTAGCCCTTTGCCATATTTGACATCCTTTCTGTTGAATCATCCTGGAAAGCAGGATGATATTTGCTGCAATAGCCGTCTTGTGCAATAAGCCGGCACTTGCCGTGACAGATGTCAAACGAATCGTCTGAGAGGATTCCCCAATCCTCCCCAAAGGTTACATGGATGCATTATAGCATTGAAATTTTGACTTGTCAAACCTCATCTGCCGAAACTGCAGGCAATAAAATGTGAACGGCAGTGAAGCTTCCGGGAATACTTTCGATGGAAAGCCCATAATCCGGTCCATATTGTATCTTGATCCGTTTATTTACGTTATTTAAGCCATAGTGGCTTTGTTCGCTGGCAGCGGAGTCCGGGTTCAAAAGATGGGAAAGCAGCTCAGGAGGAATTCCTATGCCGTCATCCCTGATCTGAAGGGAAATGCAATTATCCTCCAAAGCACCGGTGAGACAGATCGTTCCCTGTCTGGATTCCTTTTTCAGGATGCCGTGGAACAGAGCGTTTTCTACAATTGGCTGCAGAGTTATTTTGGGAATGGAAAACTGTAAAAGGTAAGGATCCACGGTAATATGAAAATTCACACTGCCGTAAAACCGAAGATTTTGTATTTCCATATAGTATCTGACATGACTTAGCTCGTCATTTAAGGAAATAATAGACTTTCCTTTATTAAGCGAAAGCTTATAGAATTTTGCCAGGGAATAAACGACAGAGCTGATCTCCTTTGATTTATTTTGATAGGACAGCCAACTGATCATGTCTAAGGTATTATACAAAAAATGAGGATTGATCTGAGATTGAAGAGCTTCGTATTCCGCGATTCTCAGATCATGTTCCATCAGTCGGTTTTCATCCATCAGGGTGCGGATTTTGGAGATCATAAAATTATAGGTTTCATAGAGTGTGCCGACTTCGTCCCGGTAGATGGTCCCGGAAATTTCGGTAAGAGAGCCGTTTCTGGTCTTTTGCATGTAAGAGCACAGAATATTGATGCGTTTTGTGATCGTGTAGGCAATGGGCTTGGAAAGAAACCAGGCCAGCAGAAGGATAAGCGCCGCTGCAGTCAAAATGGTGTGGATCAGGGAGGAAATAGCCATATTGAATGAGGAGTAGGGAACAAGAGTGACCATACTCCATGCAGTATTTTCGACAGGATATTGCAGGGCGATTGCTTTGCTGCCCTGGAAGAGGAGGGTAGACACTTCTTTTTCAGGTATAGCGGACAACAGCGCAAGAAGCTGGTCTGCAGTCCAGGAGGAAGTAGCTTCAGAGGTGGAGCTTGCAATGATATTTCCTGAAGTATCCATAAGAAACGTGACGCTGTCGCTGGTATGATTGGCGGATTCCAGGATCGATTCTATGGATTCCAAAGGAATATCCAGCCGCAGGATAAAAGAAACCTGAGAATAGTCTTCCTTTCGGTACATGGCACGCAGAAGAGAAATACATGTTTTATCAGAGGGGACGGCGGTCGTATCATCATTATTCACAAACAGATTTTGACCTTTTTTTAAAAAAAGCTGATCCCACCAGGGGGAGGTTTCAGCCTGGGAGAAAGGACAGATGTTGATATTGTTACCGGTATAACTGAGCCGGTCAGGTACATAAATACAGGCACGGGAAATATCATCGCTTTCCTCCATGTTTTTCAGAAGATGAAGGATGGTTCTGGAATCGGTATTTTGTTCCAGGGCAGAATAATTTTCAAAGTCCTTGTTTAATATGGTATTAAGCGAAGCATTGAAGATCAGCATATCACTGGCAGAGATCACAGTATTTAATTTGTAGGACAGGTAGGAATTGGCCTGATTGAAATTTTGCTTAAGGCTGAATGCACTCTGACGGTGAATGGAGGCGGAAGTAAAGACATAAACAGCGGCAGTCAGAATTCCCACCAGCAAAAAGACGAAGAAAAAATAGGTAAGCACGATTTTTTGATGCATACTTATATTGTTAAAGCGATACAAAAGGGAACGGAATAACCGAAGCTTTTTCATGCGGCTGTAGATCATAAATGTCCTCATTTCTATATTTTTGGCTGATCCTTACTCCTGACCGGGCTGTCCATACAGGCGATAGTCAGCGGGGGTGGTTCCCGTGTTTTTTTTGAAGAGCCTGATAAAATAGTTGCAGTCTCTGTATCCTGTAAGTACAGAGATTTCCTTGATCTTTTTGTTTGTGTTTATCAGATAATCTTTTGCTTTTTCTATTCTCAAATTAATCATGTATTGATTGATAGTAATCCGAAAAGCCTTCTTGAAAACTACACATACGTAAGATTCGCTGACCGAAAAATGGGAGGCGATCAGCGGCAGGGTAAGTTCCTCATGATCGAAGTTTTCATCCACAAACAGTCTTAGCTTGCAGGCCAGAGGATATTGAGAATAGTTATTATCTGCTGCGTGAAAAAAAGCAGATATTTTCTCCAGAATGTATTGTTCTATTTCCGATAAAAAACACATGTCCCACAGCGTTTCCCGCAAGGCTTCTATGGTTTCTTCTTCCGCGAAGACAGGACAGCCGTAGAGCTGCGAAGTCTGATAAAGACGCTGTATAAGAGAGAAGAAAAAGTTTTTTACAGTGCTGACTAAGGTAGCGTCGGATTTCCTCAGTCTTTTGACAAGTTCTGTAATAAAATTGAAAGCCTCTTCCTCATTTGAGCTCCGCAGTATTTTTTCGAAGGATGACAGATCATCATCTGTAAACTGATAAACGGGGGATTCCTGGTCTTTTTCGGGAAAGAGAACGGTATTTTCTCTGTGGAAAAATCCTCTCTGAAGGCAGATAAAGGCCGTTTGATAGGAGGTGTAGAGCTGCTCTATATGCGCTGTCGGCTCTCCCACCGCAAGCAAAAAGCGGCAGGCGCTTTTTAGGATCCCGCAAAATGTATAACAGATATTCCTGATCTGTGAATATTGGATCAGACTTCCGCTTTGTGTTTTCAAATTGATGTGGACAGCGATTAACTGTTCGCTTTTTTCGCCAATGATCACATAGGCAAAATCGGAAAGGGCAAGCCTGCTTTCCAGCAGGCTGCATATTGCGGAAGACATGGAAACAGTACCTGGTAACTGATCAGCCTGCTCTTTGAATAATTGAACCAAAAAGGTAACCCATCCGCCGCTGCTGTCAAAGTCAGGCCAGATGATTTTCAAATACTCCCTTAATTTTTCCTGATCGGAGACAGGCTTCAAAAGAGTAAGGGCAATTTTGTTTTTGATAACAGGAAGGCTCAGATCCAGCTTATGGGTAAGCGCGTTTGCAGAATGGATCAGGGCTTTGGCGGTAAGGCATTTATCCACGGCAATCCTGAGTGTGGAAATCAGTTCTTCGGGAGAAAAGGGCTTTTCGATATAATTGACGGCAGAGAGCCGGATGGCAGATTTTAAATACTCCTTGTCTGCATAACCGCTCATAAAGATAATGCAGCAGTCAGGAAACAGGCCGCGGATCCTGAAGGCCATTTCCACACCATTTAACCGGGGCATTTTTACATCTGTCAGAATAATATCCGGTACGGATTCCAGAGCCTTTTCATAACCAATATCGCCGTCCTCAGCAATTATGACGTCATCGATTCCTAGCTCCTTCCAGGGTACCATAGAAAGTATTCCATTGCGTGCAAAAGGTTCGTCCTCTACCAGGATCAGGCGAAGCATATGTCAATCCTCCTTAAATATGCCTGCATTGTATCATACCTGAAAATTGAACACAATGGAAAAATAGGGAAGTTAAAGATTGTGCTGTTTATTCAAAAATTGTCTCATATCAATTTGTGTAATTGGATGATACGATAAATGTGTCAAACGAATCGTTGTTATAAATATTTGTTATTGGTTAAAGTGACTATCTGTTCCCCACAGACAGTCCCAGGAAATCAGTAGGGAGGGACCGGAGTGAAAGGCTTCTTCAAGGAAATTAAAAAAAGCAGGACATTGTTGCTGATGCTTCTGCCATCCGTGGTCATTATCTTTATATTTGCCTATTTACCGATGGGCGGCATGGTGCTTGCCTTCAAAAAATTTAACTACAGAGATGGAATCCTGAAAAGTCCCTGGGTAGACGGCATATTTGACAATTTCCGGTTTTTCTTTTTGTCAGGCAAGGCTTCGGCCGTGACCATAAACACATTTTTGTATAATCTTTCTTTTATTGCGGTAAATACGCTTCTGGCAGTAGCTTTTGCAGTGATTTTAAGTGAGGCAGGAAACAGACATTTTAAAAAGATTACGCAGTCCGCAATCTTTTTACCGTATTTTGTGTCATGGGTAATAGTGGGAACGATCGCCTATAATCTTTTTAACTATGAAAGCGGTGTGGTGAATGCGGTTTTGGATGTATTCCATATGGAACCGGTTGACGTGTATTCAAAGGGCGCCTTGTGGAGGATTCTGATCGTAGTATTCAACGCCTGGAAAAGTGTGGGATACTGCATGGTAGTATACCTGGCGGCGGCAACCGGAGTGGACATGCAGCTACATGAATCGGCAAAGATAGACGGAGCAAATATCTTTCAGAGAGTCAGGCATATTACGCTTCCGGGGATCCTTCCGACGATAGTTACCATGGTACTGCTGGATGTGAGTAAGGTTTTCAGAGGAAATCTGGATTTATTTTATCAGTTGGTTGGCAAGAACGGTGCATTGTATGATGCCACTGATGTGATTGATACCTTTGTATTCCGTTCTCTTCTGGAAACATCCGATATAGGAATGGCGGCTGCGGCAGGATTTTATCAGTCAGTATTATGCTTTGTGACGATTATGCTGGTTAATGGTATTGTAAAACGGGTGTCCAGTGATTATGCATTATTTTAAAGGAGGCTTGGTATGGGCAAGACAAAAGCGGTAAGGAATCATCCGGACACATTGTGCTTTAAGATCGGAGGATATTTCTTCCTGTGCCTGTTTGCATTGATATGTATCGTTCCCTTTTTTTTGATCGTTGCGTCCTCGTTTACCAGTGAAAACTATATTATCCGAAACGGCTATGTGCTTTGGCCGAAGGACTTTTCCATGGCGGCTTACGAACTGGTGTTTAAAAATCCGATCAAAATTCTGCGGGCATATGGTATTACGATTTTTGTCACGGTTACAGGGACTGTGTTAAGTGTTTTTATAAATGCAATGGCCGGATATGTACTTCAGAGAGAGGATTTTAAGTGGAGGAATATTTTTTCTTTTTATTTCTTTTTTACCACACTTTTTTCAGGGGGGTTGGTTCCCTGGTATATCCTGTGTGTAAAGACACTTCATCTAAAAAATACGATCTGGGCGCTGATCGTACCGACGCTGGTCTCAGTCTGGAATATTATTCTGGTGAAAGGGTTTATGAAGGGGATTCCGGGAGAAATTACGGAATCTGCCAAAATGGACGGGGCAGGGGATTTCAGAATTTTTGTACGGCTTATTTTACCCCTTTCCAAGCCGGTAGTAGCCACGATTGGATTATTTACGGCATTAGCCTATTGGAATGACTGGTATATGTGCATGTTGTTTATTGATAAATCGGAACTCATGAATCTGCAATATTTGCTGTATCAACTGATGGGAAGCGTCAAGGCCCTCCGGTCGATTGCCAGTCAGACCTCTGTGGCAGTAAGCTCTATGCCGGTGGAATCAACCAAGATGGCGCTTACCATTGTGGCTACGGGGCCGATTATTCTGGTATACCCTTTTGTACAGAAATATTTTGTGAAAGGGATCACATTGGGCTCTGTAAAAGGGTGACAGAGACCTTTAAAATAATGTGGTAAGGTAATTAAGAAAAAGAAGGAGGAAAGAAAATGAAGAAGAAACTAGTAGCGCTGCTAATGTGTGTAAGTATGCTGGGAGCCTTGGTTTTTACCGGCTGCGGTGACAATGCTTCGCCAGAAACGGCCAAATCAGATCCGGAAGATGGAAATGTTGAAGCGCAGACAGAAGAGATGGCGGATGCAGACAGCGAAGAAGCTGCAGAAGGCGGACAGAACCAGACAGAAGGCTATTATGGAAATGATATTTCCGAAACCAAAGAGCTGGTTATGTATGTGATTGGAGATGAGCCGGTGCTTGCCGAGGAGGTAGAAAATGCATTAAACGAAAAGCTGATGGATAAGGTAAATGCAACGGTGGATATTAATTATATTTCCTTAAGTGATTATGAGCAGAAATATTCTCTTTTGCTAGCCAGCGGAGAAAACATTGATCTGATCTATACTTCGACCTGGGCGTTTTATACAGAGGAAGCAACAAAGGGCGCATTTATGGAAATTACGGACGAGCTGCTTAAACAATATATGCCCCAGACCTATGAGCAGGAGGATGCTATGGCATTTGAACAGGCGAAAATTGACGGCAAATGCTATTTTGTTCCCAAGAACAGCCCCAATGTTAATAATGCAATGCCAATTCTGATCAGAGGAGATTTAAGAGAAAAATATGGAATGGACATGATAGACTCTGTTGAAAAGCTGGAAGCGTATTTTGATGCTGTGATAGAGAATGAGGAAGGAATTTACCCTTATGCTGCAGGCGGAGATGGCGTAGAGCTTTCTATGAAATTATTCCAGGCCAGAAATAATCTGGTTCCATTGACCAGCATTGCCGGAGGTAAATATTTCGGATATATCTATAAAGGAAAGAATCCCACATGGGAGGACTTTGTATGGCAATATGGCAGTGATGAATACAAAAATTATTGTGAGCTTGTAAAGGCGTGGGCGGATAAAGGATTTTGGTCCAAGAATGCTGTTTCTAATACAACGTCGCCTTTGGATGCATTCGAAAATGGCACAAGTGCGGCGTTGTTCTGGAATCTGGATACCTGCGAATCGGCAAAGGCAGTAGTGGACAGCACTAATCCGCAGTGGAAGGCTGAGCTAATAGATATTTGTCCAGATGCCAGTCATTTTGCGGGTGATTATACGGGAGACGGCATTGCAATTTGTGCCGTATCCGAGAATCAGGAGCGTGCAATGATGGTTCTGGATGTGCTGAAATGTGATAAGGAGTGTTATGATATTGCCCGTTATGGCATTGAAGGTGATACTTATATTGAAACCAGTGATACCAATTATCTGTTGGGTGATGGTCAGGCCAACTATCAGGTTGCGAACGCACCTATTTCCTGGGGGCTTAAAAACCAGAATCTGGAAAGAATTCAAGGGGAAGCCGGAACTGAAATGAGTGAAATCCGAAGAGCTTTGACGGAAGATGCAATTAGTGAAATCAGCAGCGGATTTATCTTTGATGATACGAATGTGAAAAGCGAGCTTGCCGCTATCAGTGAGGTATGTTCTCAGTACATTCCCCTTCTTGAGCTTGGCCTTGTAGACAATGTGGAAGCGGCGCTTACAGACTTAAATACCAAATGCGAAACAGCCGGACTGGAAAAAGTGATAGAGGAATTTAAGACCCAATGGGAAGCATATGAGGAAGGATTAAAGTAAGAGAAGTCAGTCGATAAACGGAAATATTATGAATGAAAAAGGGGGATGTGTGAAAAGCATTCCCCTATTTTCGTATCGTAATGGTTATGGAGGAAAAAGATCAAATGGAAGAAGATTTAAAATTGTTCAGGAGCAGGTTACCCCGACTTAGAATATCTAAAGACAGACACTATCTTGAGACGGAGGAGGGAGATTCGTTTTTTTGGATGGCCGATACTGCATGGACAATTGCAGGACATCTTAAAAGGGAGGAGGTGGAATATTATCTGGATAATCGAAAAGAAAAAGGGTTTAATGGAATTCAAATAGTAGCATTGGACCCGGAGACAAATCCTGAAATGAGGAACGTATATGGGGATAAAGCGTTGGTGGGAGACGATGTTTTAAAGCCAAACGATTTGTACTGGGAGTATTTAGATGAGATTATCATCCGTGCTGCCCGTAAAGGGTTTTATATTCTGCTTCTTCCGGCCTGGGGAGAGTTAATAGTGGGAGATGATTGGTTTGATGGTATTTTCCCGAAAAGGATAACAGAAGATAATGCAGAGCAATATGGCTATTGGATTGGAAGGAGATATGCAGACTATACCAATATTTTGTGGTGTCTTGGAGGCGACCGTCATCCTTTTCACCGGGGAGTGGATTATAGAATGGTATGGAGGAAGCTGGCACAGGGGATAGGTCGGGGGGTTACCGGAAAAAAATTGGAATGGGATAAGAGGTCAAAGGAATGGGAAAAGGTTCTGATTACTTATCATCCAACGATTTCCGATGACCCTGATGCCTTTTCATCATCCTTTTATTTCCCTGAGGAGCCATGGATGGCATTTCATATGCTGCAATCAGGCCATCGGGAATACGTCCGAAATTATGCGGCTATAGGAGCAGAATATAATAGGGCAGGACATAAACCGATCTGGGATGGGGAGCCTAATTATGAGGACTGGAAAATTGCGGTTATGCCGGGAGAGAAGACACGTTATCATGATGCATGGAATGTACGCAAGAGAGCCTATTGGTCTCTGATGGCAGGAGCCTTTGGGCATACTTATGGAAATGCCTGCGTCTGGTGCATGGCAGATGAGGCCAGAAAGGACGGGGATGTTTTAACATATACATGGAAAGAGGCATTGAATCGTCCGGGAGCAATGCAAATGCAGTACCTGAAACAGATTATGGATACGAGAGAATTTTTTGAGTCAGAGCCTTGTCAGGAAATGCTGGGCAGATTGGATAATTATCTGGATATACGAAAGACCTGCCGAAGAACCCCGGATGGCAGATATGCAATGATTTATTTTACCAGTGGGGGAACAGAGCCTGTAGAGTTTTCGCTTTTGAGTGGTACGAAAATAGAGGTAAGGTGGTATAATCCTCGTGATGGGAAATTTTATAATTCAGAAGGAAAGGAATCCAAAACGGTGCAGATTATAATGAATAGAAAACAGAGAGAGTATTTTTCCACGCCCTCTGAAGGCAGGGGGATGGATTGGATCTTGATTTTAAGTGCAAAAAAGGAGTAGGATAAATGGGGTGAGCTATGGAAAAGGAGGTACTGGGTGAAGACAGAATTTACATTTGGTGTTGATTACTATCCTGAACATTGGCCGAAGGAACGTCTGGGGAAAGATGTTGCGATGATGAAAGAAATAGGGATAGAGATTGTGCGTATGGGAGAATTTTCCTGGAGTAAATTTGAGCCGGAGGAAGGAAGATTTGAATTTCAGTGGTTGGATCAGGTGATTGAAAGGCTTGGTGAAAATGGAATATACACGGTAGTGGGAACCCCTACGGCGGCCCCGCCGGCATGGCTGATCGGGAAATACCCGGAAATCCTTCCGGTAGATTCTGCCGGAAAGCGTATGAGTTTTGGAGGGCGTCATCATGACTGCCAGAGCAATGCAAATTATCGTGAATATGTGAGAAAACTTGTTACAGCAATGGCAGGGCACTATGGCGATAATAAATATGTGGTTGGATGGCAGATTGATAATGAGTTGGGGAATAGCCACGAAGAACTGTGCATGTGTGATAGCTGCCAAAAATCCTTTCAGATCTGGCTTGAGAAAAGGTACGGAAGGATAGAGAAATTGAACCAGACATGGGGGACAGCATTTTGGAGTCAGACTTATGACAACTTCAGGCAGATACCGGCCCCTAAGACCACTCCTAATATGCATAACCCATCGTTGCTTTTGGATTGGAAGAGATTTTGTTCAGACTTGGTCATTGACTTTGCAGATGAACAGGTGAAAATTTTGCGCAAGCAATGTCCGCATCAGTTTATTACCCACAATTGTATGGGAATGCATGCAAAGTCGAATTATTTTAAGCTGGCCGAAAAACTGGATTTTGTATCTGATGACCAATATCCTACAGGCTATTATCTGGAAGGGGAAGAACCTCCGGCAAAGCTTGCGGCAAATCTAAGCTTTATAAAAGGGCTGAAGCAGAAAAATTTTTGGATGATGGAGCTTCAGGCCGGGGCAACCGGAGGAAATCTTATAGGGAGAACGCCTCAACCCGGAAAACTGGCGCTTTGGACAATGCAAAGTGTTGCCCATGGCGCTGATACGATTGTTTATTTCAGATGGAGAACCTGCCCTTTTGGAGCAGAAACCTATTGGCATGGAATCCTTCCTCATAATGGAATTCCCGGCAGAAGGTATGAGGAATTGAAAGACACCATTAGTCATATGAAGGAAATAATGCATGAGATCAGAGGGATTACTACATATTCAGAAGCGGCGCTCTTGTTTGACTATGAACAGTTGTGGGCATTTCAGGTACAGCCCTTAAATCCTGAGCTTTCGTATGAGAAGCAGATCCTGAAATATTATGAGATGTTTTGGGACAGGAAGGTTTCGGCAGACTTTGTAAGATTTGAGGATAATTGGGAGCGGTATAAATTTGTAGCGGCCCCATTGGTCTTATTAATGGATCCTTTTCGGGCAGAGCAGATGGAAAAGTTTGTAAGAAAGGGAGGAACGCTCCTTCTTACGATGAGAAGCGGAGTTAAGGATGAAGGAAACATCTGCTTTACAGAAGGGAATCTGCCTTTTATGCTGGAAAAACTGGCAGGGCTTACGGTGATGGATTATGATTGTCTGATTAATGGGGAAAAGACGGGGGTGTGCTGGAAAGACGATTGCCGGTATCTGGCCTCTAAATGGGTGGATATAGTGGAGACAAAAGGCGCCGTCACACTGGCGGAATTTTCAGACGGATGGTACCGGGGAGCTCCGGCAGTTACCTGCAATCAGTATGGAGACGGCAGGGTTTATTATGTCGCATCAGAACCGGAAGAAGACCTTCAAAGAATACTTGCAGAAGAAATTATCAGTACCTGTGCTTTGACCCAATATGGAACGTCAGATGCAGGAATAGAAATAGTAAAAAGAGCGGGGAGAAAGAGAGATTTCCTCTTTGTTATGAATCATCGAAGCCATAAGCTGGATTATAGGCTAAACGAAGGATGGGTGCCGGTAAATGGAGAGAAAAACGAAATAGTAAGTCTGGAGGCTTATGAGACGAGGATTTACTGGAGAGGGCACGAGGAATAGAAGAAAAAAAGCGGGAAGCGTACAACGCCCTTCCCGCTTTTTGGTGCGCCAGCCTGCAAGGGCAGGCGAAGGCGTTTGATCTCACAAAAATCAGGCGCCCATAATATCAATTGCATGCATATAGGCATCTGAGCCCCTAGCGCAGGTGACGGAAAGCTTCCGGCCGCTGATTAATACCTTGCAGCCGCTGACACTTCTGAGAGAATCAAGCTTTAATTCCATCTGGCCCTGAGGGGTATCCAGGTATAGTATGTTTTCTGTAGATTTACTTCCGACGGTTCCCGTTACGGTAGAGGTGGAAGAGGTATCTATGTTGACGGAGCCGGTATTGTCCTTGTATCCGGTGATGGCGGCGGCGTGCATATAGGCGTCGGAGCCCCGGTAGACTGATACGGTCAGTTTCCGGTCAGGCGTAAGGACTATGCCCCCTCTGGAGTCGGTGTTGCTGTCAATTACGATCTGCATCTGTCCTCCGTCGGTATCAAGATAGAGCAGATTTTCCTTCGTATCCTCTGATACAGTACCTGTTACGGTGGAGGTGGAAGCATTTACGGCGGAAGCAGGAGCAGGCGTCAGTGAGGACGCTGCAGAGCTCTGGGAGGAGGATGTCCCGTCGCTGATGCTTACTGCGTGCATGTAGGCATCGGATCCCCTTGTGCAGGTGATTTGATAGGTCTTATTTTCCACAAGGACAGAGCATCCGCTTAAATTGGTGGAGGCATCCAGCTTGATCTGCATTTCGCCCTGCGCCGTATCAACATATAAAATGTCGTCTTCACTCTTGTCGGTTATTTTGCCGGTCACAGTGGAGGTGGATGAGCTGAAAGTGACCGTATTAGTCGATGATGTGGCGGTAATCTTCACGGCGTGAAGGTATCCGTCGTTGCCGTGTGATACAGAAACAGAAATCTTTTTATCCGGAAGCAATACTTTACAGCCACTGGCGTCGGTTCCGCTGTCCAGTTTGATCTCCATATCTCCTTCCTTGGTGGAAAGCTTCAAAAGCTCTGAGGTAGTTCCAGACATAACCGTTCCCTCAACTGTTGCTATGACTTCGGCTGCCTGAACCTGAAAAGAGCCGGCGGGAACCAGTGCCATTCCAAGTGTAAGACAGAAAGCCGTACATAATTTAGAAAATTTCTTCTTTTCCATAATGTAGGTACCTCCTCTTCGTGGTATAATTGGGAAGTGTGCTGATGCGCACATGGGTCATACAAAGTTCTTTGATATATGACCTTAATGGTCAATTTATCATACAATATCTGACCCGGAAAAACAAGACAGATTGCGTCTTTCCTGAGAAATTTAGGAGAATATTAATATCTTAATTTCAAAGTTAAGAGAACAGAGAGCAGGGAAACAAAAAAAATGACTGAATTGGTCAATGATTTGCGAGAGGGCAAAAAAATGAAGGACAAATTTATGTTTTCAGAAAAAATTGAATGTTGGGAGGACTGGGGGAGGGTCTATCATTCTATTCCGGCGTTTGAGAAGCTGATCCGGTGTATATTTGAAAGGGAGCGGTTGCCTATGACGGAGATTACCCATCTTACCCCCGGAACCAACGGGGTTTTTCGGGTGGGAGAGTATGTGGTGAAAATTTATGCGCCGAAGGAATCCGGGATGGATCAGACTGACAGCAGGCAGACAGAAATTTTTGCCGCAAAATTTGCAGAGGGTGCAGGGGTCTGTATTCCGTCCGTCCTTGCCTGCGGGGAGGTTTGCGACCGCTACTCTTTTGCCTATATGATTATGAAATATATTGAAGGAAAGGAGCTGGGGGAGATCCTTAAGGGCTGCGGAGAGGAAAGACAGTTTCGGCTGGGGCAAAGGCTCAGAGAGTACACAGACGCCATGAATATTCCCTGCAGCCCCTTTAACAGGATACAGGTGATTTCCGATCCTGACAGAAGCAGGCGGTGGAAGCCCTATTCCGAAGATTTTCGCCGGGGAAGAAGCGTATATCTGGAAGGTAAGGATTTTGGAGAGTTTGTATTTACGCACGGCGATCTGTGCGCGGATAATATTCTTGTGGATGAAGAGGAAAGGCTGATTGTGATAGATTTTGCCGATGCGGTGCTGGCTCCGGGATGCTATGAGCCCTCTCTGCTGGCCTTTGAATATCATTCCTATCCGGCGTTTTTGCAGGGATACTGGAAGGGGAGCGGGAGAAAGGAGGTTGCAGGGCAGGTGTTTGACGGTATACTGCTCCATGACTTCGGAGGGGATATTGTGAAGGCGGCTTTCCCTGATGCCCTTCAATATTGCAGTGTGGACGAGCTTTATGAACAAATTTTACAATTCTTACCATTATAGTGTAAAGAAGTTATGGATGGTGTGAACAAAAAGTAATCGGGAAATATTTCATCTTTTTGTTGAAATTTGCCACAGCTTTTTGTAAACTAATAATAACTGCCTCTGGAAAAATGCTGAAAGGAGCGAGTCATATGAAAAAAGCAGTCAGTCAGTCAGTTTTGTCTTATATTTTAAATGGTGTTTCCATTTTATCCCTTCTGATTCTGGCAGTGTCCCTGTCCAGCTACAGGGATGCAAATAATCGTCTGGATCAGGCCAATGAGGACCGGTTTGCCTTGACCTACAATGCAAACAGATTTATGAACGGATCGGCGTATCTTACGAATGAGGTGAGAGCTTTTGCCGCCACAGGTCTTCAGGAGCATTTTGATAATTACTGGAACGAGATCAATAACCTGAAAAACCGTGATATTGGAGTCGCCATGCTTCAGGAGATCGGGATTACGGACGAAGAGCAGGCGATGATCGATGAGATGTCAAACCTGTCCAATACGCTGGTGCCTCTGGAGGAGGAGGCTATGAACAACGTGGAGGCCGGCAGGATGGAGGAGGCCGTCGACTACGTATACGGGGAGGAGTACAGTGTTTCCATTGCAAAGATCAATTCTCTGAAGGAAGAGTTCCTTGCGGATCTGGATGCGCGAACCCTGGAGGAAGTCAATTCTCTTGTGCAGGAAACGGAGCAGATCAAGACAAATATGACGGTGATTCTTGTGATGGTGGTCTTGCTGCAGGTGATAGGCATGGTTTTCATCAGACGGAAAGTGATGCGTCCGGTATTTGCAGTGAGGAACCAGATGGGAGAGATTTCTCAGGGAAATCTTTCGGCGGATTTTCCTCTTGAGTCCGATACCTCCGAAATCGGAATGCTGGTGGAATCGATCCATGAAACCAAGAGAGAGCTGAAAAAGTACATAAATGATATTGACAGTAAATTGTCTCAGATGGCGGACGGAAAGATGGATCTGACTATTGACGGTCAGTACCGGGGAGAGTTTATCCCGATCCAAAATGCCATGAGGCAGATTTTAGATTCCCTGAATAAGGCGCTTTCCCAGATTAATATGACAGCCTATCTGGTGTCCAGGGAATCCGAAAAGATGGCTTCTGACGCCCAGGTATTGTCCAACGGCGCGGTGGAACAGGCCGCGGCGGTTCAGCAGCTAACGTCCAGTATCCAGGAGCTTTCAACCCAGGTGGACCATACCTCGGCGGATGCGGACGAGGCGCGGATGAGCACGGAGACGGCGACTACGAAGCTTGAAATCTGCAGCGGCAAAATGGGAGAGCTGACCAAAGCCATGATGGATATTTCCCAGGCTTCCAGCCAGATCGAAGGGATCATTAAGACCATTGAGGATATTTCCTTCCAGACCAATATTTTAGCCCTCAATGCCGCCGTGGAGGCAGCCCGTGCGGGGGATGCGGGGAAAGGCTTCGCCGTGGTTGCCGAGGAGGTTCGGAGCCTTGCAAACAAGAGCTCGGTGGCGGCTAAGGATATTGCAGAGCTGATTGAGAATTCCATGGATTTGGTACAGCAGGGAGAAAACCTGTCAAAGGAGACTACTCAGGCGCTTTCGGAAGGAGTGTCGGGGGCCCATACTTCCACCGAGCTTGTAGACCGGATTGCGGAATCGGCAAAACAGCAGGCGCAGGCAATCCATCAGGTTTCGGCCGGAATGAAACAGATTTCGGATGTGGTTCAGACCAATGCGGCTACGGCAGAGAAGTCCGCAGCTTCTGCCGAGGAGCTTTACAGCCAGGCGGAAGAGCTCAAAACCTCAGTTGAGCGATTCAGGCTTCGCAAATAAAAATCAAAGGTGTAGACAAACGAGAGCTTGAAATCCAAAAAGAGAAAAGGAAATATTTAGGGGCAGCGGCATAGAAAGTGCCGCTGCCCCTTTATTAAATGAATCGGCAGCAAGGTAGATTGATTAGATACCGGTTACGACTACCTGACAGGGAGCTAAGGTAAGCTGCTCCTTATGTATGGAAACCTTTTCCTGATTGCTTAGCAGGACCGTTGCCCCAGAAAGGGCCTTGGTCTTGATGTCAAGAGCCTGGTCGCCGAAGTTGGCAAAGACAAAGGCGGATTTCTCTCCCAGCTTTCTCTCGTATGCCAGAAGATTTTGGGTGTCCTCCAGGATTGGAGAAAAGCGCCCGTATGTAAAGACTTCCCTGTATTCAGGGGATTTGCGCAGAGCCAGCAGCTTTTTATAATAGGAAAGAAGAGAATCCTTATCCTGAAGCTGGGCTTTTACGTTAATTTCTTTGTAGTTAGGGTTGACCTTAAGCCAGGGAGAGCCTGTGGTAAAACCGGCATTTTCGCAGGTATCCCACTGCATAGGGGTTCTTGCGTTGTCACGGCTGGTGTGATAGCAGGCATCTAATGCTTCCGCTTCGGTGAGGCCTGCCTTCAGGGCAGTTTGATATTCTGAGCGGGTTCCTATGTCGTCGTAGTCGTCGATTGACTCCATGGGACAATTTCGCATACCGATTTCCTGACCCTGATAGAGGAAAGGGATTCCTCTGAGCAGAACGTTGATGGTGCCGAGCATTTTTGCACCGTTATCATTTTGCGCATAGGGCGGAAGGTAGCGGTCAATACACCTGGGGCAATCGTGATTTTCAAGGACGTTTGCCAGAAAGCCGACGTCCTGGCACCTGAGCTGAGAACTGAACAATACATGCTTTAATGTTTCCAGCTTGGCGGCAGTCGATTCAAAGGGACCTTTTTGGGTCGAGAATACGGGATGGGCACAAAAATCAAACATAGTGGAAAAGTGTCCGCCGTCGCCGACAAACTGGGCAAGCTCATTTTCCTTCATATTGAAAACCTCGGCAACGGTAAAAGCCTCATAGCGGTCAAAGGTATTTTTCTTTAAGTCCTCTAAAAGGTCTCCTACTCCCTCCACTTTTTCAACCATGCGCCATACCCAGGCAAGCCCGTCAGGCCCGTCGGGAGTAAAGCTCTCGAAGTCGAGATCTTTTTTGATATTGATGATGGCGTCAATGCGGAAGCCGGAGACCCCTTTTTCCAGCCACCAGTTGATCATGGCATACAGCTCTTTGAGCATCTTTTCGTTATTCCAGTTTAAATCCGGCTGCTCTTTGGCGAACATGTGGAGATAGTAATAGTCGGAACCTTCTACCTTCTCCCATGCGCTGCCGCCGAAATAGGAGCGGTAGTTGCTGGGGGGATTGCCGTTCATCCCCTTTCGGAAGTAGAAATAGTCTCCGTACTCCCCTTCCGGATCCTTGAGGGCTTTTTGGAACCATTCATGCTGGTCGGAGCAGTGGTTGATCACCAAATCCATAAGTATGTGCATATCCCGCTTTTTGGCTTCGGCAAGAAGGTTATCAAAGTCCTCCATGGAGCCGAAGGCTTTGTCAATCCGGTAATAGTCGGAAATATCATATCCTTCATCCACAAAGGGGGATTGGTAAACAGGGGAAAGCCAGATAATATCAATCCCGAGTTCTTTCAGGTAGTCCAGCTTCTGGGTGATACCCTTTAAATCTCCGATCCCGTCCCCGTTTGTATCCCGGAAGCTTTTCGGGTAAATCTGATAGGCTATTTTGTCGTGCCACCACTTTTTATTCATGAGGTTACCTCCATTTTTGTCCGGCAGTATGCGAACGGCGCCTGCCGGTTCTAAAATTAATCTGTAAGTTATTAGATTACATTATATTATCCGATTAAAAAGTTTTCTTACCTATATTTGACAGATTTATTGCATTATTTTGACTTATTTGAATTCCTGCGATATACGGACGGAGTGAGGCCCTTTTGTGCTTTGAACCTTCGGATAAAATAACCCACATTTTCGAATCCCGTGTTTTCGGCAATGGTAATGATTTTGTCATCGGTTTCCGCCAATGCCTCGGCCGCTTTTTCTATCCGGATCTCATTGATATATTCAACCGCGGTTTTTCCGATATTTTCTTTAAAATACCTGCAAAAATACTGAGGATTTAGATTGACCAGTCCGGCCAATTCCTCTAAACGGATGGGGGAAGCATAGTTTTCGTTGATATAACGCAAAACTTTTTTGAGATTCTTGATTTGCTGTTCGTTTTCACTGTTCATCTCTTTCACGGAAATGAGACAGTTATTCTGATACAAAATGGCGAGAATATGAAAGAGCAGCGCCTTGATCTGGAGATAAAGGGAGTTTTTTAGGAGCTCTTCTTTATCAGGGAAGTTGTTCATTTGCTTTATTTTCTGCTCAATCTGCTCATAGCAGCTTTGGATTTGCGAAAAAAGAGAAGAATCGTTATTCAAAAGGAAGGGCATTTTCAGCCGGCCGTCCATAAGGGGGCGGATCAAATTGGCCTGAATGGCGTCATAATGTTCAAAGCTTAAAATATTCAGGTGGAAAACAATGGCGCTTTCCACGGAGCCTAGGGGGAGTTCCAGGGAGTGAAGCTCTCCCGCATGGATACAGACAAAGGCCGGGCCTTCGACAACCATTTCCCTGGTATTTATCCAGATGGGGAAAATCCCCTTTTTCAGAAAGATCAGTTCCGTTTCCTCATGCCAGTGGGGGGAAACCTTCCAGGAAATATCCGAATCGTTCCATTCATAGAGGGCAAGAGGGAAGCGCACGGTGCCGTGAGTTGTATTTTCTTTTAAGGAATGCAGGTCCATAATTAATGTTTTTGTCCTTTCTGAATAATTTCTGGTTGGGGAGCTGTTTCTTAATAGTAACATGGGCAGGTTCTTTCGGAAATGGTTTTTGTTGACAATTGTGCGAGGAGCGTTTACACTATAATAGTAATCATTACTATTATTAGAAATAATTGGTCAGAGCCTTTTTGCCAAAGTGTGTTTGGAACGGAGGTATCAAAGATCAAAGATTGAAAATTTTCAATCTCAGGTTTGTGTCTGCGCGGCATCCACAAACTTGACATGTGCAAAAGGCCGCGCAGAAATGGGGTTAAAAATGAACAAAAATGTGTTTCACAAGCTTTCTTACGGAGTTTATGTAGTCAGTACCTGGGATAACGGAAGGCCGACAGGATGTACTGCCAACAGCGCCATGCAGATAACATCTTCGCCGGCAACGATTGCAGTGAGTGTCAACCATGACAATTACACAAACAAATGCATTAAGGAAACAGGAAGATTTGCGATTTCCATCCTTGCAGAGGATAGTGTCCCTTCTATTATAGGAACTTTTGGGTTCCAGTCCGGTAAGGATGCAGACAAGTTTTCTGAGGTGGAATATCGTGTGGCAGATCTCATGCCGGTGGTCACCGATTCCTGCGGTTATATTGCCTGTGAAGTGATTGATAGTATGGAGACGGCGACCCATACGGTATTTTTAGGAGAGGTAAAGGGAGCGGAGGCTTTCGGAAACCGGGAGGCTATGACTTACTCCTATTATCATAAGGTAATTAAAGGAAAAAGTCCCAAAAATGCGCCCACCTATCTCCCGGAGGCGGAATAGAGGGGGAGCTTTTACAACAGAGCTTTCACAAAATAAGGAGGTTATTTCGCAGGGAAGTAACCTCTTTTTGTATCGGGAAATGAAATCACTCTGCATATAGAAGAATTCCGGCGCGTTTTTGTGTGCGTAGGAGGAAATATGGGAGTTTTGGCCCTGCGCTGAGCGTTGTCTGTTAACAGGAAATATGCTATAATGAAAGACATCAACTATACAGTGAATCAAGAAAGGATATACAAAATTATGGAAGAATCAATGAAAGATTATGAAGTGGAGCTGGAGGCTTCTTTCCGGAAGATCAATGAGGGAGATGTGATTCAGGGAACAGTGATTGACGTAAATGAGAACGAGGTGACTCTGGATCTGAAATATTATACTCAGGGAATCATCAAAGCGGCGGATATGAGTAATGATCCCGGTTTTTCTCTCTTAAATGACGTAAGGATCGGGGATGTGGTTGAAGCCTCTGTGGTAAAGATGGATGACGGACAGGGGAATATCCTTCTCTCCAAAAAGGAAGCCAATGAAGTATTGGCATGGGATGTGCTGGAGCGTTATCTGGAAGAAAAAACCGAATTGACCGTAAAGGTCAGTGAGATCGTTAAAGCAGGCGCCGTTGCCTGGGTGGAAGGAATCAGGGGATTCATCCCGGCTTCCCAACTGGATGTTTCTTATGTGGAGGATCTGAGCGTTTTCCAGGGGAAAGAATTGACTGTCCGGGTTATAACCGTAGACAGGGAAAAAGAAAAGCTGGTGCTATCTGCAAAGGAAATTTTAAAGGAGCAGGCCAGGGAGGCACATGATCATAAGGTTGCCATGCTGGTGCCGGGGACCGTTTTGGAAGGGATTGTTGAAAGCCTGCAGCCCTATGGCGCGTTTGTGGATTTGAAGGACGGCTTAAGCGGTCTGGTGCATATTTCTCAAATCAGTCAGAGAAGAATCAAAAAGCCTTCCGAGGTATTGAAGGTGGGAGACCAGGTGAAGGTGAAAATCCTGAACACCAATGACGGAAAGATCTCTTTAAGTATGAAGGCGGTTTTGCAGGAGCAGGAGGCAGAAGCGGTAGAAAGGGTAGATACCTCCAAATACAGCTCTAAGGAAAGCTTCGGTACAAGCCTTGGAGATTTACTTGCCGGACTGAATATTAAATAGGGTGGAGAGATTACCGTATGGAGAAATTTAAGTATTGTCTCTTTGATCTGGACGGCACCCTGACCGACCCTGGGGAGGGCATTACCAAATCAGTGCAGTATGCCCTCCGCTCCTTAGGTATCGAGGAACCTGACCTCAAAAAGCTGGAAAGGTTTATCGGCCCTCCGTTAAAGGACAGCTTTATGGAGCATTACGGCTTTACACAGACACTGTGCGATGATCGGGGACAGGAAGTTTGATATTCAGGGTGCAAAGGCAAACGGAATTACAAGTGTAGGGGTAGCCTTTGGATTTGCCGAACCGGGAGAATTGGAGCGGGAAGGCGCGGAGTTTATTGCAGGGACGGTGAAGGAGCTGGAAGCCTATCTTCTGGGAGAGCTTTGAAGGGAAATTGCCGCCATACAGGGAGAGTGAAATGGGTAATTTTTTCAGGACGCTTGAAGGCGTCTTTATGATCAGTGTAAGATGGAGCAGAGAAGAGATTGCCGGATGGAGCTCTCTGCGCAAAACGGCATATTTACTTCTGCCGCTTTTATTCTATTTCCTGGTTCATGACGGAGCGGAAATTCTTTTGTGGGCGGGGCTTGATGGAGTGATGAAGTCCGGCAGCAGCTCTTTGGTCAGCTTTTTGACAGACAATGCCTATACGGTAAAGGGTGTGATCAACGGCTTAGCCATCCTGGCGGGGGTAGCCGTTATTTGGCGGGCCATCTATAGAGAAATCAGAGAAGGGGCAGGCGGGGACTCCTTAGAGGTAGGGCGCTCCCTGGTCAAAACGGAAAAGAATACGCAAGCGGATGGGGCCGTCCTTAAAAGAGGCGGTATGGAGGCTGTGGCGACACGCTATATGGTTCTTGGAGCATTGGCCTTTTTGACGGCGCTGGGGCTCAACCTTCTTTTTGCGCTGCTGGGATTGACCGAAAGCTCCCAGGCCTATGCCCGGACAGCCAGGGCACAATACGGGGTGGATTTTGTGGCAGGGCTTTTTTTGTATGGAATTTTGTCTCCTGCGGCGGAGGAGGCCGTCTTTCGGGGGCTGATTTACAACAGAATGAAGCGATGCTTTGGATATTTCATTGCGCTTGTGGTTTCATCTTTGTTTTTCGGCTGTTATCACGGAAATATGGTACAGGCCCTTTACGGAACGATTTTGGGACTTTTGATTGCCTGGGCCTATGAAAAATATGGAAGCTTTGCGGCGCCCGTGCTTTTTCACGGGGTGGCGAATGTAAGTATTTATGCCATGACTTACTATAATAGCCTGGGGGCTATGAGCAGGGAGGTAAGTATTGCAGTTGTGTTGGCTTCCCTGGCCGGGGCGGCGGTGTGCCTGCGGTATATTGGGAGAAAGGCTGCGGATTGGTGACAGCTATGCTGTAAGCGTCTTAAATCTGTTTAAGATCCATCCTATTCTTGTTTTTCGAGTAATAAATCAGGTTTTTCACTTTCTGTCAAATTATGATCATCTTTTGATGGATATGTGTTGTCGAAAAGTGATTAAGAAAACGCGAAGCTTCCAGACTCTTCAGATAAAATCTCCTGAGATTGGAACTTCGCGTTTTATATGGGCTTATCAGGGCTTGACTCCAAAAAATGCCAAACCATTTTAGCCTATAAATCCACCATTAGGTTTTCTGATATTCCCCCTAAAGCAATTATATCAAATGGCTCTACAGATGACAATAAAAAATTTGATGAGTATGGCGAGGTGGTAGTTCTTTCTCTAAAGGAACCTCACAAAGAATTCACTTGCATTGAGGTTGATAAAATGGTGGAGGCCTATCAGTCAGGCAAAACTACTATTCAACTGGCGGAAGAATTTGGCTGCTGTAAGACCACTGTTGCCAAGTTACTCAAACAACGAGGAGTAAGCGTTACTAAGAGCAAGGCAATGGCAAAACTGGATGATGAAAAGGTTATTGCCATGTACGCAGAAATGCATACTACAGAAGAAATCGCAAGATGCTTCAAAGTGAATCCGCAGGCTATTCTCAAGTGCCTAAGGAACCACGGTATAAAAATCAGAAGCCGATGGGATTATGTAAAGAATAGCCAGGGAGGATAAGCCTTCCTCCCTGGCTATTTTGTGAAAGTAAGGGATTATTATATAGCACCGCCCTTTGCTACGGCAATCCCCCGGAGGAATCCCTGCTCAAATACGGCATACTTGGTTTCATTGACGCAGGCGCATAAAACATCTACCGTATCGGTAAACTTTTCTTCCGGAACGTATTCTTTGAGAATATCTACTACTTTGTCTGTCCGGTCAATGTCTTCCACTGCCAGTGTGGAATATTCTGAACTGATATTTTCCTCCAGCCGGTTCCTGCCACATATTCTCTCACCGCTGATAAATAGTCCCATAGCCTCTTTGAACCCGTAGACAAAACCTTGATGCTCATTAGCACAGGCTACCTCCTCAACCAGTTTCTCCATGCCCAGCCACTGCTTATATGCTTCCTCATCATCTGCGCTGAGATAATCGCTCATTACACTGGCTTTGAACTTTTTTCTCGCCTTTTCTGTTTCCGGCAGGTCTTTATATTCCAAGTCATTTATCATGTTGCTATAAAGCCTGTCAATGGTTCCTACACTCATCTTTGATCCCATCCTTTCTTAAAGAATACTCCAGATAATGCTTCTGGAGCTTAACCTATTCTTACAACGGTTCTATTCATCACTCTGAATGGAAAAAATCGCAAGTCATTTCTTCTTGAAAATTATACAAAAATCCCGAACTCAAATTGGTGGTTTTGGATAGAATCCCGAACAAACAAATGATATAAATTTCCTGCGCAGTGGATTGAACTGTCGAATCAGAATACAGTAGATACCTTACGGGCATCAATAGATTAGGAAATAGTTGATCATTGCGAACCTCGTTTACCAATGCTATTGATGTCGTTATACCCAGCGCTACTATCTTGCATTTGATAATGCTCTTGCCTTAACATCGTATGGATTACATGATTGTGGGCCTGTTTTCATCCGCTGGAGCAGGTAGCATGTGTTTGGATGCTATGGATAATATAAAAAATACACAGTATCTCATTTTGAAATATTCTACACAAAAATATCATAATCGCATAAGCAAGTATATTTATACACGTTTTACATGGATACATAATGTTGAATTATAGCTTGCTGTAAAAATGGTCTTTAGAGATGGTAATAGAATATTATAAATGGTATAATATTTACCAACGATGTTTAAGTTGATGAATATTTTGGGGAGGGGTTTATGGCGTCAATAATTACTAAGATTAAGTTGAAAAATTTTAAACGATTTAGAGATTATATCGTGGAGCCTAAGCCACATGTCAATATCTTAATTGGTGATAATGAATCCGGAAAGAGCAGTATTCTTGAAGCAATCGATATCGTTGCGAGTGGAAATGTTCGTAGGGTGGAGATGCTGGGACTGGATAGGCTTATAAATATTCAGGCTGTGCAAGAGTTTAATGCAGGAGAAAGGACTTATGATAATCTTCCCAAGATGATTATAGAACTATATCTCCAGGGGATTTTTGATCATAACGTAAACGGCAAAAACAATACAGATGGAATTACTGGTGATGGAATCCGGCTTGTTTGTGAACCCAATCCAGATTTTCAGAATGAGATTATAGAGTCATTGAAGAATCAGAAAGATTATTTTCCTTATGATTATTATTCTATTCGTTTTTCTACTTTTGCAGATGAAGGGTATACGGGATATAAGAAAAAGTTGCGGAGTATATTGATTGACAGTGCTAATATGAATTCGGAACATGCAACAAATGATTTTATTAGGCGTACTTATTACCAATATACCGAGGATGATATAAAGGAACGTGCAGTTCATAAAGGGCGATATCGGCAACTGCGGGATAGTTTTAGGGCGGAAAGTCTCCAAAGTCTTAATGAACGAATACCTTCCGGTAAGAAATACGCATTTGGTTTAAAAGTTAGTTCTGCCATGGGGCTCGAAGAAAATCTTATGATTTATGAGGACGAGGTTGGAATAGATAGTAAAGGTATGGGTAAACAGGTATTTATAAAAACTGATTTTGCCCTTGAACGTTCCGGACAGAATATGGATGTTATACTGATTGAAGAACCCGAAAATCATTTGAGCCATGTAAATCTACGTAAACTTATCCAATGCGTTTCCGATACGCAAAACGGTCAGTTATTTATTACCACTCATAACAGTTTAATAAGTACCAGGCTGGAAATACGTAATTTGCTTATTATGCATAAAAAGGCTAAACGGTATCCGGTTTCCTTACATAATCTTGATGAGTCAACGGCAAAGTATTTTATGAAAGCACCTGCAGCTGGGATTATAGAATTTGCCATTTCCGACAAAGTAATTCTGGTAGAAGGGCCATCAGAGTATATGTTGTTTGAGAAATTCTATATGGATGTAACTGGGCACCAGCCAGAACAAGATGATGTGCATATTATTGACGTGCGTGGACTTAGTTTTAAGAGATATCTTGAGATTGCCCAACTTTTAAAAAGTAAGGTAGCAGTTGTGACGGATAATGATGGAGATGCTCAAGCTCATTGTATAGAAAAATATAAGGACTTTGTAGATAGTACCAATATCAAAATCTTTTATGAACCGGATAATCAAAAAAGGACTTTTGAGATAGTTCTGTACAATGACAATAAGGAGCTTTGTGATTGGATGTTTGAGGGCGAAGCAGATGTGCAGCAATATATGCTTAAAAATAAAACAGAGGCCGCCTTTTCGTTGCTTGATCTTGATTTAGCGAATGGAGAAATTGTCGTTCCAAATTATATCCGAGGAGCAATAGAATGGATAAGAGAGTAATGTTTGCCGTAGCAGGCTCAGGGAAAACTACATATATTGTTAATCAACTTACACAGACTAAACGTTCACTTATTGTTACGTACACAACTGCGAACTGTGATAATCTACGAAGAAAAATAACTGAAAAATTCAACGGAGTGTGGCCATCCAATGTCACCTTGCTTTCTTATTTTTCTTTTTTATATAGTTTTTGTTATAAACCATTCCTTTCAGATAGGTATAAAACACGTGGAATCATTTATAAGCCTAATCCAAGTCGATTTGAAAAACAAACCGATTTGAGTTATTTTATGACTGAAAATCGTTACTTATATAGTAATAGGATATCCTTATTTATGGAGAAACAAGATATTTTGGGAGATATAGAAGATCGAATTTGTAAGTATTTTGATGAATTTATTGTTGATGAAGTACAAGATATTGCTGGTCGCGATTTTACTTTTTTGGAAAGCCTTATGGAGATTGCTCTAAATATGCTTTTTGTAGGTGACTTTTATCAGCACACGTTTGATACGAGTCAAGATGGCAAAGCAAACAGTACGTTATTCAAGAACAAAAAGACATATGAATCACGTTTTATTAAAAAAGGGTTCTTAGTGGATAATACCACCTTGGAAAATAGTTGGAGATGCAGTCAGAATATTTGCCAGTATATCAGAGATAATCTGGATATTGAGATTGCATCAAACCGCAAGGAGCATGACAATACTTCCATTGAATTTATAGATAATAGGCAGAAAATAGATGCAATTCTTATGGATGATAAAATAATTAAGCTGCATTATCAAAATGGCGCAAAAGCTGGAGGGTGTCATAAGAATTGGGGTGAAACCAAAGGTGAGGACTGTTATCAGGATGTATGTGTTATGTTAAATAAGAAAACTGCAAGTAAAAGAGTTGCTGGTCGGTTGGTAGAGTTACCTCAACCGACTAAAAATAAACTCTATGTGGCAATAACTCGAGCTAAAGGCAATGTGTATCTTGTAAATGAATAATTATTACAGATGGCTCTCAGCCGGATTTCTTTATTCCTCCACGGGTTTAATATCCCGCTGCTTGCAGCATTCATAAAGAAGAAACAGGAAATGAAACTACCCCGTAGCTTGTTGCGGGATAGTTTCATTTCCTGTTAATAGTTATTTTCTCTTTTTTATTCTCAAATAAAGGATATATGGCACCCACATTACAATTGAAACGATCGAGAGTGTTAACAAAAAAAGTACAAGCCAATTAACAAATTCTTTCATACTATAAATATACTCATTAATTCTAAAATAGATGCCAATATATATGCAAATATCGCTTAACATAATTGGCTTGAATATCATATCTGATATACCTATTTTCTGTCCTTGGTACTTTTCTTTTAACATATTAAATATGTTTTCAAACACAAAAACTATTATAAAGACACTAAAAACAATTGCTCCTGCAAGAATTAACAGCCTTACTATATCCAGTTCGAAAAACAAGTCACGATTAAAGCCAAATATAAATAAAGTCCCTGGCATAAAGAATCCTGCAATTAGAGTTACGAATACTAATGGTCCATTCTTCGTAGTGAAAAATTCAACTAGCTTATCCATTTTTAAATCCTCGTGAACAATTTTAAACATACTAAATTGTTCAAGTTATTAGTGATAATAGACGAAAAACAAGGAATGTATCAAGGAACTTATTATAACATAATCTTAGTTGATATACTACTAAAAAATGTAAGTATTGTTATAAGTGAAAATTTATCGGTATATTCAACAGCTTCAGTATACTAAAAAATAGTACCTTGAGTATTAACATATCCGCTGCGTACGAAAAATAGCGTTAAGGAGGTGATCTCTGCCCAAACGCTCATACATATCCCTATTTTACTGTCCTGGGTTTCCCTACATTAGTTCCATGCTCAAATACGCATTGTCCAGATCATCCTGAGCTATTCCTAGATATCGTCTGGTTACTTCATAATTACTATGATTAAAAATCTCCATAATCACGACTGGTGAGACGTCTCCGCTGGTCCAAGCATGGTAGCCCCATGTTTTTCTTAAGCTGTGACAAGCGATTTTTCCCATCAGACCAACTGCTTCCACTGCCGCATGGATAATCCGCCATGCTTGTACCCGGCTAATAGCCTTATCCTCTTTTCGATTGCTAGCGAAGATAAATTCACCTTTCCGTAGAAGATAACACTGCCGAAGCGCACACAATATCTGCTGATTTAGTGCAATCGTTTTAATCTTGCCAGTTTTCTTTTCTCTGAGTGTCACATGAGTATGGAATTCCTGCTTTTCCTCATCATATACATCCGTCCACTTTAATCGTAATAAATCACTGATCCTGAGCGCCGTATATGCACCCATAATCACCATTGTATAATTGCGGAGTTGCCCTTTTTCTAAGAAATACTCCGCCAGTGCCTTGAACTGTTTCTTATCTCTGATTGGTTCTGTTGCTGCCATAATATAATCTAAGCCCCCTTACTCTGTGATACGTCCAGTATAACGTATCCGGGCTCGGGGGCTTGGTAACTTTCTATTGATATTGATACCTATTCTAACATCAAAAAAGCCTGTATTCAATAGGTCTGGCAGATTTTTCCGGGAAAAGATGTAATAGCAGAATATCGTTCATAAGATAAACAGTGGCTTTTCCAAAATCAGAATGTAACATATTCAATATTGTGTTACATCTTGCTGGAGTTAGTGGATATTGGTGTTATTTTAGGCGAAAAACTATAACTATCTTTTATTGGTATCATCACATAGACATCGCTTGTTAGCTTGGTGGATACAATAATCAACTTGGGAGGGGACTTATGAAAAGAAAGATTTTTGCAACTGTAATGGCTTTGGTATTGTGTACAACAACACTGGTGGGATGCGGGCGCAAAAACGATTCATCGCCAGCACCTGCGGATTATGTGGAATCGGATGGTCCGGCGATAACGGATGGTAGCGATACTGGAAAAAATGTTACAGCAACGCCCTATACTAATGAACAAGGGGAAATACTTATGCAAGCTCCAAATGATGATATCATTGGAAATGAAGATTTTGAGCAGGCACCGAAAGAAGAGAATGCGTCATTGGATGCGGAAAGTATGGAGGAAGAAGTTCTTCCGGAAACAGGTGAGATTGAGGGGATAATTGTGTTGCAAAACTACTTTTATCATGGCGACGATGGAGTTAGTAATATTTTTGTATACTCTGTGCAGGCTATCAATCAAAATACCGGTGAATCCACGAAGATTGCGGAGTTCTCAGTCAGAAGGCCATATAATGCGACCAGCGAGGATTCTTATTATCTGTTACCTTTGATTGGTGACACCAATATGGTTGGGTATGACCGGAGATATTTTTCCAACGATTTTTCTAAAATGGCAGCCACCAAAGTTTTTAATGATAAGAACGAAACGCACGCCGGTTGGATAGACCAGTCAGGGGAATTCTTTGATGTGACGGAAGCGCTAGGCGAACAGTCAAGCGATTTTGGTGACCCGGTAACTTATAACGCAGTTGGCTTCACGGAAGATGACTTATTTGTATATAATGATAATCCGTACGCAATCTTTTCTGCATGGTCAGAGTTGAACTTTCGTTTTGCGGACTTAAATGCGTTAAATACAAGTCAGGAGGGGAATCCGCTGGATGGTTCTTGTCAGATAATCAACGGTAATGACCTTTATGCTATCTCTGACCATACCGATGGCACTATGTCTTTGGTTTATTATCATGATAAAGGCAATAAAGCTGTCAGCGCAAAATACGATATGAGCTCCGGCGAAATTATTCCCTATATCCCCGGCGAATCCAGAAGTAATTGGAGCGGCGTATGCAGTCCTGATGGAAGCCAGATAGCATTTCTGTCAATGCCGAAGGAAGGTAATGGTAACCCGGGAATATTCATAATCCCTTTTGAAGGTGGCGAGCCGGAAAAGTTAAATTGTGATATTGTGTTTAGTAACGATACCAGCACGAGTCCGTCATCGATTTTGGAGTGGAGGTAGGAAAACGTGAAAAGAAAAATTCTGACAGTATTATTGGTAACGATAGCTTATATAACTTTGGTGGGATGTGGAAGTAATCAGGAGTCAGGAGTGACGGCGAACTATGAGGAGTCAACCGGGCCAGCGGTTTATGCTGACGAGGTTGGTGAGGCGCCTGCAGAGATTGCAGAGCCTGACGATGTATCACAGGGACTGGCAGACGTGACAGGGGAAAATGATGACTTTGGCAGGCCGCCGGAAGATGAGTGCGTAACGTGGGAGGAAGATGAAGACGTTGAGGAGGAAGTTGTCATAGCGGAAACAGGCGAGATTGAGGGGATAATTGTGTTGACAATGTATCCGAGCCACTCACAACTATGCGTAGTAGTGGATGCGGTAAACCCGAATAACGGCAGTGTTCAGAACATATTATCAACGCAGATTACGCCAGTTATAGCAACTAATGAATATGGTTATGTTATATTCCCCGAGAACCCGCGTTTTGGAAATCTTCAGGATCAGTTTAGCCCCGACTTTTCCAAAATAGCGGTTACGCGAGTGGCAACCAGCAATCAGTCTATGCATGCGGGATGGTTAGATACAGACGGCAACTTCTTTGATGTAACTGCCGCAGTTGGGGAGGCTGAGACAAGCGATTTTGAAGACCCGGCGCGGTATCAAGCAATCGGATTTACGGACGATGGAGCAACCTTCGTCTACAAACAGGTAGATAATTACTCCAATTATGCGTTTGAGACGTTAGGATATTATGCCGTATCTGTTGATAACATGACTGCGGGGTCTTCATGGGAAATATCACCGTCTGATGTATATCTCCACGCCGATACCAGTAGCTGGTGGTGGCTTAATGATTATCGGTTTAGTGATAAAATTGACGGAACTCACTTTTATGCTGATAACGGCAATAGTAATACTAATTCGTGCGTTTTAATAGATACTGAATCCCAGACAATGTCCGAATTTATTCCTGGTGAGACCAGAAACAATTGGAGTGTTGTCGCCAGCCCGGACGGTCAACAGGTTGCCTTTATATCCAGGCCAAAGTCTGGTCAGCTTAATTCTGTTGAGCTGTATACTATGAGACTGGACGACTGCAGTACCAACCACGTGTTAGATATCAATAGCCCAGAAGAAGCACACCTCCCGACAATTCGTGGCGAATATGACGGTGTAGATATACTTTGTGCAGTGCTGGATTGGAAATAGTGATAGAAACCTTAACCTCGAACCGCCCCTTCATGCTTTGGACACCAATTATTTGGTGTCCATATTTTTGATGCTAGATAACCCTCAAGATATGCCTACTTTCTCTACATGTCTAATACAGTACTAAGGCAGCGGAGGGAGAAACCGGTGTAGCGGTTATCCGGGCCGCCTGACGGGGCCACACCAGTGGCATTAAAGCCGAGGTAGTAAGCGCTAGGAATAGCGGCGCCATCAGCGCGCGTAGACGAGGCCCGCGACGACCACCATAGGCCAGCGCTGCCAGCGAGCCTGAAAGTACCAGCAGTAACGGACAAAGGGATCCACCCGCTGCGCACGAAAAAGAGCAGCCCATATAAATTACTGCTCTTTACGCAGATATTTCATTCCTGATTTTTATGGTTAGCTTTTAGCACCAGACACCACCTTCACCTGTACGCTGATAAAGTCATAATTATAAGTACAATGTGCCGGGAGCAGACTGTTGAGATTGGTGTGGCCAATGACAATATCATCACCAACCTGTTCCAAAGCCGTATTATCCAGCGGCAAGGCCTTTGTACTAATAATACTATTACATTCCAGCTGTGCAGAACCGTATACATATTCCAGGAAAAATTCCGTCTCGCTGTATAAACGTACCGCATCGGCAAATATGACCGGGAACATTTCCGGAAAGGCAAAGGTTGCTGTAATCTGGATATCTCTGGCCGGAACTGTTGGGATGAAGATTGTTGCGGCAGAATTTCCCGGGATTGCGCCAATCCCCTCTGAATCGCTCCTGATCCCCAGACGTACCGTATAGACCTTGCCATCATCCACCTGGAACTGCCGTCCATACTCCGTGCTGTCTGCCATAACCGGGAATTCGTCATCAGGACTGTTGAGTAGCTCCATGCTCATGGGGATGCCCAGCCTTGCTTCTTCCAGTTTGGGCTTTGACCAGCTGCGACCCTCCCAGCTGTCCTCAAAAGCACCGGCATTGGCAGCCCTCTCCCCGACGGGGATACTGTCCTTCTTGGTTTTAGCGTTAGTTTTTTCTGTGTTTTTGGCTTGTTTCATAAGATTTACTCCTTCCATATGTGTTCTTTAGAGGGCCGGGCGCAGGTGATACCTGTACCCGGCCAGTTCCCTCTAAAACATAGTCACTTTATGTACAGTTTTCTTAACCGCTCCGGCAGGGCTTTTACCAGGCTCTCCCTGAGTTGCTTCATTTTCCGGGATATTGCGGAATCGTGCTTTTTCAATATCTTTGCCACCTCTTTCTGCCTGAGCCCGTCCATAGCCAGCAAGGTCAGCAGCTGACGGTCAATCTCATTAAGCCCCTGAGCCCATACAATAATTTCTGGCGTATCCAAATCCTCAATCCAGCCTGCCCACTCCCAAATCTCAACTTGCGGTGTGCAGAACTGCTCCAGATAATCCGCCAGAAGTGGATTATTATCAATGCCAGTATTCTCATCATTCGGGAACTTCAGACCATCGTAAGACAGTGTGTGGCTACAGAAGCGTCTATTGCAATTGAGTTCTTTCAAAAGTTCGCAGTATATAAGCTCAATCGTATCTTCTGCTATACCTTCTGCCCGGCAGACCGTTGCTATCTGCGCAAACTCGCGCTCCATTTTATTCCTTGCGTATCCATAGTTAAATCCAGCCATAATAAGCTCCTTTCTTAGTGGCGGTGTTCCGCCGGAGCCGTTCTGGCTGGATGTCCCAAGACACCAAAACGGCAGCACGGAACACCAGATGTTTTTAGGTGTTCTCCGCACTGCCGTCACAAAGCTCTAAATCAGAGCCGCGGTCTCACAGGATTGTTAAGTTTTTAGTGTCTTTGCTGCCTACTTTTTAGCAGGCTTTTTGCCAGGGTCAAATTCAAACACTGTTCCGGGTGGTAAGATTATCCGTGAACAGCATCCCTTCTCTAAATGCTCCAGGACATTCGTGTCAGGATAATATACATAGATCAGCCTGCCGTTTGCGTCTCTCAGTTCTTTTGCTTTGTTTTTCATGATGAGTACCTCCGTATTTTATTTGCCTGGTTGACTATTTCTGGAACCAGCATAACAAACTAAAAAACGTCTGTCTGCAATTGACAAGTGGCTTGACGTCAAGATGTGATTTTTCTTGTCAACACTCTGTCAATAGCTTGTCAAGAGGGCGTTTTGTACTAAAAAACGTTAATTTTCATATCAATAGGGGTGCGTGAAAGCATAATCTATATTGACAAAATAGCGTGTGTGTGATACAATGATATTAGTTAGTTACTACTAACTAATATGTACATTAACTTCATACTCTGTCTATATCCTCAGATTATTGCGGATTTTACCCGTGCTTTCTAAGGACGGGTAATGGCGCAATAATCAATCATCAAAAATAGGAGGGTATAGAGATGGCAAGAATAAAATATGACCGTTATCTGCTTGATGGGGACGACCTTGTAACTATCACGAACACAGATTCTGATACGCTGGAGGCAATAACCCCAGAATCGTTTACTAATCCGCCAATCAAAATGAGGCTTCTTAGGATACCTGAATCGGATTATGAGCGGCTTTGTTATGACTGTTTTGAGCATCATAACGAGAATTATCCCAACTTTGAGGTATCACTTGCAGATGGAGAGCAAATGCTACGTGGCGAACTGCCCGGCTGGCGACTTGTTGGCGTAAAGCTTGCTCCTGAATTGGGTCTCTGGGGTTATTATGTAAATGAACAGCTAGCCAAGCAGGAGTATCTCAACAAGCGGGAAGGAGCAGAAGTTTTTGTCCGCTTTCCCGATGACATTGAAGTGGAACTTGAGGTGGACTATGTCGATGGTTTACCGGCAAGGCACTATATTTGCAAAGTAGGGGATTGTTCCAGCGAATTTGCTACGGAAATCACTGAATATCTGGGTAAACGCAAAGTGAGGAAGCTGGAATATTCCGAAGGTGAAAGTGGCGGAGATGATAGAAAAGGTTGGTTGTGCCACATCACAGAGTACTAGAAGTAAATATAAAAGCTACAGTTTAAGGCTGTGGCTTTTTAATTGTGGTTTTTTGTCATTCATTGTATAATAAAATTGTATTACTGATTTGAATGGGGGTAACTTGATGAGCGCAGATACAATAAATGGCTTATTAACAAATATGCGTGGGCCAAGTGGAACTAGAGCGGATGGCGAAGATAATAAGTTTTTTAAAGATTATCTTACGGATGCATGGAAAGTCTTTGGGTTCACGGGCAAACAGGATTTATTGTCATTTGAAGCATTTTTGATTGAGGCTATTACATGCGCAATCATTCCTAAACCAGACACAGTATCAAAAGAACGCTATAAAATAGCTATGCGGAGAAAGGATATATGTCTCTTATCTTTTGGGCTTTTGGCTGGATACTGTCATACGTCAAAGGATGGCGTTCAATACTCAGCATCACAAAGACATGAGCAATATTTGAAAAAGAATATGTCAGATTTTATAGCAATTACGTATTTTGATTCTTTATTGCCTAATAATTATGACGTAGATATGTATCAAAAAAAGGCAAAGGATATCATTCCTAAGGACGATGAGCGATGCAGAAGACTTGTCGCTGGATATTTGTCAAAAGAAAACAATTGTCAGAAATGCTTGGCAGTAGGAGTAAAGAAGTTCATTAAAGAAAATGAAAAGGGTGAAAAGTATATTGATTTACCAAAACCATGTTATACATTAGAAAATTTTCCACCCCCAAATACTAACTCAAAAGAAGAGGGTAGCGATGAACAAAAAGATAAAACGGGAAAATATCATAAACCTACCTCGGTGCTTGCCAAAATTCCATGGCGCTTGAAACTGCCTATAATATTGGCAAGTATTGTGGCAGTTCCTTTGATAAGTGTGTTGTCCATACTTATTTATCAATATATAGTAACGCCTCCAGAGATTAAGCAGATTTCTGCCAAAACGGAAGTATTGGTGAGGCCGGGAGAAAAAGAAGATTTGGCACTGGATGTCTACCCTGACAGTGCCGATTGGGGACAGCTTAGCTCTAAAATTGGCAATAAAGAGATTGTAGGGGTAACAAATGACTGGTGGGTTGTCGGATTAGACGGCTTAGGGAATAATGACAGTGATAATACCGCAATCGTTATCTGGGGCGGCAAGGCCGAACCTGCTTTAATTACTGTGACTGTGGTAAAACCAGGAAGCAGGGGGAAATAAGCCATGAAAACATATAACAAAATCGTTGCTTTCCTCATAGCCGCCATATTCATCTTGGCAGGTATATATTTATATTCCGCAACGGCCTTTGCGACAGAGGATGATACTTTTAGCCGTCCACTATACTCGTACCAGCAGGCTAACGAAGGTGCTATTGATCATATCACCTTCAACTCTATCAAAGTAGCCGACACTGATGCGGCTTGGGCTGCCAAGAATGGCCTTGCAATGCCACTTCTTGGCAACGAAACCAATTTTGTTGGAGCACGTAAAAATACTGGTATCAATGTTGGTAGCGGCAATGTTTGGGAAGGAACAGAGATTATAGCAGAAGATGGAGAGACCTACATTGTACGTTTATATGTCAACAATAACGGTCCAAATGGCGAAAATGGTATAGCTAAAGCTACAAAGGTACGGTTCTACGTTCCTTGTGGTTCCGCCACGACTCAGACTGTGGCTGGCTGGCTGACATCCACTAATGCCACACCAACAGAATATTCCGATACTGTTGTGTTCAAGGGCGAAGATGGGATCCCTTTCTCGTTACAGTACGTTTATGGCTCTGCCCTGCTGGAGAATGGTGGTTTTGCCAGTGGTAATGGAGTTATATTACCCGATAGCATTACCAATCAAGGCAATCCGACTAATAACGTTGAAGATGAATGGACTCTGATAGGATATGATGCCCTTGATGGCAAAATCCCGGGCGGCTACAAATATGTCAACTATGTGTCTATCATGGTGAGAGTAGTTTATGACTATGACTTCACTGTAGAAACCAAAGTCCGTCTGGCAGACAGTGAGGATGATACCTGGCAGGACACTGTAGAAGCCAAAGTTGGGGATAAAGTAGAATTCCAATTCCAATACATTAACGCTAGCGACTATACTCAAAACGGCGTAGTCGTGCGTGACCTCTTGCCAAGCAACCTGCGCTACGTTGAAGGCTCCACTATTGTTTACAATGGTAATCATCCTAATGGCGTAAAAGGCGACACTGATGATGTGATTAATGGTGGCGTAAACATTGGTTCGTACGGGCCTAAGGCTAACGCTTACATCCGTATCACCGCTGAAGTTGTCGATGACAACCTGGCTTGTGGTTCTAACACTCTCATCAACTGGGTCCAGGTGCGTGTTGGTGACAAAACTCTGCAAGATAATGCTCAGGTGCATGTTCAAAACAATGGAAAGTTTATTATTAAGACAACAGTTCTTACTGTGTTGATTGTCATATGTTTAATATTTATCTGTGTGTATCTTTATAAAATACAACAATGGAAACAAACCCATAAATAAGAATGGTTTGCTAAAGCCAATATATTTTTGCGTATTACCAACACATACAAAGGACGCTCTCCGGGGCGTCTTTTTTGCGCCATAAATCTGTCTGTTTTCTGTCTCGTCTATGTCCTCCCACAAAATTTTTTATAAATTTTTTCTGTCCTCCTGTTAATTTTCCACGCCTCCTGATGACGAGTAATCAGGAGGCGTTAAATGCCTTACTAAACCAAAGGAGGACAAAATCCATGAGAAACAAAAATCATTACAATGAAGACCCAACCACTATCTTGACGGGTGACATTATTGAACCATCTCCGGCCAAGCGCAGCCTCAGCCTGCTGCTCTCATCCCGTTCCGGGAGCCTGATGTTACAGGATGCTATGTTGCAGGCCGGAAATGACCATTGCCGTGCCCTGTTGGCCCAGACCGCAATGGAACATGCCGGAGCTCTGGCCGTAATGGCCGGGCGCCTGAGCAGCATCGCCCCACAGGGCAGTCAGTATTACCAGGCTGTTCTTGCTGCCTATGCAGAAAAAGCTGTAGAAAAAGTCAGGAGGTGGTAGTTATGAGTGAGATTATCATTTTGCTCACGCTCAGCATCTGCCTGGCGCTGCTGGCCGCATTCCTGTTCATCTGCTACAGCGATTACCGTCGTATGAAGCGGGAGAACCGGCAACTCACCTATGTACTGGAAGAACATTTTGACCTGCAGTCCGACAGCCTTGATGCCTACCGTGCCATGGTTCGCGAAGCCTGCCGGGAGGGCGGCTTCTGGGAAAACGCCAGTGACGATGGGAGTGAGGACGCTGAGGAATATTAGGCCACTGTTAACACATTTATGTACTTATTACAACAGCGGTTTTTATGACATCTAATTGACAGTTTTACATCTGTTATGCCATGTCTTATCGCTATGTAAACTGGTTTCGGTTAAGTTTTCTTCTGGTGCGGCTTTTGCCTACAATACCGTCAAAAGCCGCACCAGATAAAAGAAAGGAGATTTATGGAAAAAGCCGCAGCAACTAAAAAATACCGTACAATCTTGGCAGATCCTGCCTGGGGAGTTTCATCGCAACGCGGAAAAAACAGCAGCCGCAGTGCAGAAAGCCATTATGAGCTTATGCCCTTAGAACGTATTAAGGCCATGCCAGTGGCAGATTTATGTGAGGAAAATTCCCACTTGTATCTCTGGATACCAAATGGACTATTGCAGGAGGGGCTGGATGT
>ERZ808037.167-NODE-167-length-71363-cov-12.795261_pt1 | contig 71363 bp, 67 predicted proteins | sample MGYA00380190_ERZ808037 | MGnify/ENA primary metagenome ERZ808037 (study PRJEB31490, sample SAMN06133399) | mouse gut metagenome | isolation source: J9 | host: mice | place: China: Chengdu | collected 2015-05 ... | reverse complement strand
TCAAATTTATGCTCAATGATAAATTGTGTAGATACCTATGCCCTGAAGTGGGTGGTTTTACGGCGACTGGTGATAAACTATTGAATTTCAAATGCCCTATCGATGGCATCGTCCAAACGATCGGCAGTGATGACATTTATTCCTTTAAACTGCCCCATTAAGTTTTTTGGGGCATTGGCTTTAGGCACGATAGCGTGCGTAAAGCCATGTTTCATGGCCTCTTTTAAGCGCTCTTGTCCGTTGGGCACAGGACGAATCTCACCTGATAGCCCTACTTCACCAAATACCGCTAACGAGGAAGGCAGAGGCTTTTCCTTAATACTAGAAGCACAAGCTAGTAGCACCGCTAAATCTGAGCCGGTCTCCATGACTTTAACCCCACCCACCACGTTGACGTAAACATCTTGGCCACTGGTGTGAATTCCCCCATGTCGATGCATAACGGCTAGTAGCATAGCCAAACGCTGTGGGTCTAGACCTAATGCCATACGCCTTGGCTGACCTGCTGAATCATCTACGAGCGCCTGAACTTCTACTAATAAGGGTCTTGTACCCTCACGGCTAACCATAACTACTGAACCTGAAATTGGCTTATCGTAGCGACTTAAAAAAATAGCTGAGGGGTTTGCCACTTCTTTTAATCCGGTATCGGTCATACCAAAAATACCCAGCTCGTTCACGGCCCCAAAGCGGTTTTTTACCGCTCGAATCATGCGAAAACGCGAGTCGGACTGTCCCTCAAAGTACAGCACAGTATCCACCATGTGCTCTAAGACTCTAGGCCCTGCCAGCGTTCCTTCTTTGGTCACATGACCCACCAAAAATAAAGCCGTTCCGGTTTGTTTGGCATACCGGGTTAACATGGCCGCAGATTCTCGTATCTGACTTACCCCACCTGGCGCCGAATTAATGGCATCGGTATAAATAGTTTGAATAGAGTCAATGATGGCCACAGCAGGCTGCTCTTGAGTCAATGCAGCACAGATGGTCTCAACATTGGTCTCAGTCATCACTTTTAAATGATCACTTGAGAGTTCTAAACGCTGAGCACGCATGGCTACCTGCGACAAAGACTCCTCACCCGTTACATACAAGGCACTGCCTGCTAAAGATTCAGGATTTGCCATATTGGCCGCAGTTTGCAGTAAGATAGTCGATTTACCGATACCTGGGTCACCCCCAATCAGCACGACTGACCCAGCAACCAATCCGCCACCCAATACACGGTCAAATTCACTGATACCTGTAGGTAGGCGGGTATCAAAAGTGACATTAACAGAGCCAAGTGTGACTACCCCACTTTGTGATCCTGAGTAATTCATTCTGTCATTTTTTGCGATACCACCCAAGCTTGGACCCGCTGAAGCCACTGACTTACTAGACTTTTTGTGATGAGGCATAGACACATTTGGTGCTTCCACCAAAGTATTCCACTCACCACAGTCAGAGCACTGTCCAGACCACTTGCCAAAGTGTGCCCCACAGTTTTGACAGACAAAGCTGGTTTTAGATTTGGACATAATAGCGATACCTTATAAATGACAAGATAAAAATGGCCAGCCTATTTCAGCCAGCCATTTTTTTATAATTGGAAAAACAAGAGATACTATCTTTTACATGACCTTTTATATGATCTTTTACATGGTCGTTTACACAGCTAGGCCCTTATGCCGCGAAGCTGTGACGGTTTGCTAACCTAAACTTGGAAGTCTTTACCCAAATAAACCTCTTTTACTAAGGTATTATTTAACACCTCATCTGAGCTACCATGAGCGATAATAGCCCCTTCACTGACGATATAAGCATGCTCACAAATGGCTAGAGTCTCACGCACGTTATGGTCTGTGATCAAAACACCGATACCTCGATGTTTTAGAGCGATAATAACTTCTTTAATATCACTCACAGATATCGGGTCTACCCCAGCAAATGGCTCATCTAATAAAATAAACTTGGGGTTGGCTGCCAAGGCACGGGCAATCTCACAGCGGCGGCGCTCACCCCCAGAGACACTCATTCCTAATGAATGGCGCACATGACCTAGGCTAAAGTCAGAAATCAGCTTTTCTAACTCTTGCTTTTGCGCGGCTTTATCCAGATCTTTTCTGGTTTCTAAAATGGCTAAAATATTGTCTTCAACCGTTAGCTTACGAAAGATAGACGCCTCTTGAGGTAAATAGCCAATCCCAGCTCTAGCGCGCTCGTGCATGGCATACTTAGACAAATCCTGATTGCCAAGCTTTACCACACCTTTATCCATGTTTACCAAGCCAACCACCATATAAAAACTGGTGGTTTTTCCCGCGCCGTTAGGTCCAAGCAAACCCACTACTTGTCCAGGCTCAACACTAAAAGAGACGTCTTTAACGACCCAGCGTTTGCCATAGCGCTTGGCTAGATTACGCATGGTCAAAGCCGTATTCGAGGCTTCAGGGATTAAGCTTTGGGTAGTAGTGGCCGACTCAGGCATGGCTTCTGCAGCAGTGGCCTGAACAGTCTGCTCTGATTCAGTAGGATTTGGCTGTGAGTTACTCATGGTCTATCTAATTCCTGTACGACTGTTTGACTGACTCGGTGGGAAGATCAACTCAACACGCTGACTGCCCCCTGCCGTCGCTTCCACATCACCCACTTTTAAGCTATAGCGAATCACGTTACCCGCAAAGCTAGCCCCATTTTGGGTTAATTTAGCATTGCCTGTTAAAGTCACAATACCGTTTTGTGCATTGTAATCAATCTTATTGGCTTGACCTTTGGCCAGTCCTTTTTCTTTAGTGACCACTTGCTGCATGGTAGCGGGACGACCGGTAGCGATAGCAGACTGGATACTACGACCATCTGATAAGTTCACGGTAATATTATCTGCAGCCAGCTTTAAGGTACCTTGAGTGATGGTGACATTCCCTGAATAGGAAGTCACACCTGTCCGCTCACTATAGGTGGCTTTATCCGCCAATAAGCGTATAGGCTGCTGGGCGTCTGAAGGCAATGCATTGGCCTGAAAAGAAGCTGTTGAGGCTATTACTGCAGTAGCACATAAGGCAACTCTAGGTAAATTTAACATATATGAGCCCATTACTTTGAGGGTATTTGAATATTGGTTTGAGTTGATTAGCGCTTTGATATTAGAGCGTTTATTCACAGTTTAGTTCCTAGACGTTTGGTTTTATAAATTACCAATTTGTTAATTAACCGATGGTTCTATAGATCTGAACAGATCTTATTTAATAAATGTTTAAATATTTTTAGAATAAAGGGTTATCTCTACGGGCCGGCGGCATAAAAGTCACGGCAACATTGGAGAATTCATAATCGCCACTATTCACATCCGCCACAAAGCTTGAAGACTCAAAGCTGTTGTTTGCTTGGGTCACTTTAATAGGCTTTTCACTAAAGACTTTCTTTTGCTCCAAATCTCCAATTAATTCAGAAGCAACCAACTTCATAGGCGGTTTAGCCGCCTGTGTATTGGCATCTGACTGACTAGAAAACAGCACATTATTTGTCATCACAACTTTTGATTGCTCGTGATACATGACTGCTTCATCAGCATTAATCATCACGTTTTGACTGCTGCTAGGGCGCCAGTTGAGCTTCATGGCCACTAATTTATCGAAGTTCTGGTCTGAATAATGGGTTAAGTTGTCGGCAGTCAGTGAGTACTCCGCTACCCCCTCCTCATTGGTTTGGACCGCTAAGATTTCAGTAGCTTCATATTCAATATTGGTGGTAGACATATTTAAAATAGTGTCTAGATCGCCTTGGCTTCTATAAAACCAAACCGCAAACATGGCTATCAATAGTGAAATTACGAACAGAAACCGGGTATTCATTACACCTCTTTATTCTCACCAATTATGGCCAATTAACCTAATACCTTATTAGATGGAGATTATTAAAACACTAATCAAGGACGTATTGGCTGATATAGTCTTGATACTTACCATGACCCTTTAAGATTAAGTCGCACACTTCTCGTACTGCGCCCTCTCCACCAATATGCGTAGTCACCATCATAACGCGGCTTAATACTTCTGGATGAGCATTTGGCACAGTGGCCGAAAAACCCACTGACTGCAAAGCTTTGATATCAGGTAAATCATCGCCCATGTAAGCACATTCTTCAAGCTCAACTGGTAAATCAAGAAGCAACTGCTTTAAAGCTTCAAGCTTATCATCACGACCTTGAATGACGTAATCAATGCCCATTTCTTTAGCACGCTGATTGACCATGGCACTACTTCTGCCTGTAATAATGGCCGTTTTTACCCCTGCTAACTTAACGGACTTAACTCCCATGCCATCTTTTACGTTAAAGCATTTTGTTTCTATACCATTAGCATCATAGATAATATAGCCATTGGATAAAATACCATCCACGTCTAATACCAGTAATTTAACTTTCGATGCCGCTTGAATTAAGTCTTGCATAATTGCCTTCTATTTATTTTAAATAATGCTAACTATTTTAAAAGTACCAACCGGGTTAAAAACCTAAAAAAATCAGTGAGTTAACTTATCAGCTCACACCAGCTTGTAGTAAGTCATGGATACTAATCACGCCTTCTAACTGCTGCTCATCATCAACAATTAATAACTGACTAATGGCTTTTTCATTCATTAAACTAAGGGCATCAGAGGCTCTCATAGTCTTTGAAACCTGTTTTGGATTTGGCGTCATAATCTCAGACATGGGCGTTTCTAAATCAATTTTTTTCTCTAAGCATCTTCGTAAGTCGCCATCGGTAAAGATACCCACCACTTTATTATTATCATCCACAATTACTGCCATACCCAAACGACCACTGGTCATGACAAACAGCGTATTGTGCAAAGTGGTGTCTGTAGTCACTAGCGGTAACTGTAAGTCCTTTTCAGCTTGATGCATCAAATCACTTACCCGCATTAATAGCTTGCGGCCTAAAGCCCCTGCCGGATGCGATAACGCAAAGTCTTCTGAGGTGAATTGACGCGCATGAACCAAAGCAACCGCAATAGCATCACCAAGGGCTAACGTTGCTGTGGTACTAGATGTGGGAGCCAAACCTAAAGGACAAGCTTCTTCAGAGGCACCTAAAGTTAAGGCTACATCTGCCGACTTTGGCAACATACCTCGCTTATCCCGACTGATACTAATCAGAGGGATAGATAACTGCTTAACCACTGGTAATAAAGTCTTAATCTCATCAGACTCCCCTGAGTTAGAGATGGCCAGCAGCACATCTCCAGGGACAAGCATACCCAAGTCACCATGACCGGCTTCCCCAGGATGCATAAAAAAGGCAGGCGATCCGGTTGAGGCAAATGTAGCCGCAATTTTACGACCAATATGCCCAGACTTACCCATACCAGTTACCACCACTCGCCCTTTACAATTGCGAATGAGCTCGCAGGCCTGAACAAACCTCTCATCTAACTGCTCTATTAGCAGCTCAAGAGCATTTTGTTCAGTGCGAATCGCATCGACGGCGTAAGTAATATACTGTTCAGTGGTAGGTGGCTCAATCTGTATTTTCATAGTGTCTGAATACTTTTCTTTATTTTTGTGATGAATAGCAATGACGATTTTATTTATAGCCCTTTTATTTATAGAGCTTAGCAAAAACCATATTAGGGACTAAGTTTAGCATATTACCTGTGTTACAAGCAGTCTAGGATGTAAGTTCCGTGTATTAATATCTATAATTCAGTAATAAAAAAACCTGCTAATTAGCAGGTTTTTATTTCTTTTCATGCCACACAAAGCTAGAAGAAAGTTTATGTTTTGCTATAAGCCGATTACTCATCATCACCAAAGCTTTTGGTTAAATCATCTTCATCTTGTTGTGATGGGCCAGCAAAGCCACGTTTCTCAAAGCCGCGCTCACCAAACCCGTGCTGTGGACGATTGGCACCAAAGGTTCTATCAGAATCAAAACCACGATCGCCTTCAAAGCCGCGCTCAACACCGAAGCCACGCTCTTGTACAAAGCCGCCTCTTTCTTGATTAAAACCACGGTCAGCAAAGCCACCACGATTAAAGCCGCTACTGCGCTTATTAGCAAAGCCACCAGGCTCAAAGCCAGGCGCACTACGATCAAAACCTGACGTGGCAGCAGGATTCGCCCCAAAGCCACCTTGATATCCAGCGGGCTGCTGAGTAATGCCACCGCTAGGCGTTGCGCCACTGCTGCGTGGGTTACGGGCAGGTACTACGGTTGAGATGGCATGCTTATATACCATCTGGCTGACTGTATTTTTTAATAAAACCACGTACTGATCAAATGACTCAATTTGTCCTTGGAGTTTTATGCCATTGACTAAGAAGATAGACACTGGGATGCGGTCTTTACGCAATGAATTTAAAAACGGGTCTTGTAACGTTTGTCCTTTTGACATCGGGTGTGTCTCCTAAATTTTTAATTTATTATATATGGATGACAGATTAGTTATTAGCTTAATACGGTCAATTTAAAATAGCCATTAAGTTTCGTTATAAATTAGCTCTACTCTCAAACGGAGAGTGTTTATATTTATACTGTCTTTACCATATCATTTTTTTGGCTGTCCGTACTAGAAAATTAGTTCACAGTGAGTGTTATATGTGTAAGTAAGTTTTTTTCTAATTATTAGCTTTAGAAATACTATAATCTAGCGTTTAGATAATCTTTTGCCTCGGTAATAGTTGCAAAAGCATGAACCACTTTGTTGCCACGGTCAAGTTGGGCAGACGTATTGAAAGTATCTGTCTGAGAGAACTGGCGCTGAGTGGTCAGGGAACTATTCTCTTGATCACCCTTCGCTGGTTCAACATTTGAGGGATCAAAGCTGGCTACTAAGTTTCTAAGCCACGTATACTGGCGTTTTGCAAGCTGTCTTGTGGCATATAATGCCTTATTTTTCATATCTTGACAAGCAGTTGCCTCATCAAGGCTATCAACGGCTAAGCCTTTATCTTCAATAGTTTCGCTGTTATTTATTAGTCGCTTTGCCGCTGGATGATTCGTTAAAAGCAAATAATCTATCACTTGTCTGTACCCAACACAGCGCATCGAAGGCATGTCGGCTGATAGCTCATATTGCTGTAATAGAGCAGTCACTTCCTCAAAGAACCCTTGCTGCCACATAATCTGTAAACGAAGCTCAATGCGTTCATGTAACCAAGCTCTATCTGGCATGACAGCCAATCCTAGCCAATACTGTTCTGGGTTATTCGATAAAGCTTGCTTAGGCAACTTTTGCCATTCACTTAACGGTTTCCCCGTTTGTTTATATACTTCAACCGCTCGGGTAATCCTTTGGGTATCTCCTAGTGGCAAGCGTTCAGCAATAACGGGATCCACCTGCTGTAAATACTGGTGCAGCACTTCAATACCTTGCTGCTTTCGCCACTGCTCCACCTCTTCACGGATGTGTGGGTCAGTATCTGGCACTGCCGATAGCCCGTCAAACAGAGCCATATAGTACATCATGGTGCCGCCCACAAGTAGTGGGATTTTATTGCGACCATGAATCTCTTCGATTAGCCGCTCCACATCAGTAACAAAGTTAGCCACACTATAAGAGTCAGTCGGATCAATGATATCTACCAAATAGTGCGGATATTGCAACAACTCCTCTTCGGTAGGCTTAGCAGTACCGATATTCATATCTTTATAAATTAGAGCTGAATCTACAGAGATAATCTCAAACTTCCCTGTCTCATAAAGCTCATAAGCCAAAGAGGTTTTTCCACTGGCTGTGGGGGCCATCAAACATACCACACTGTTTTTCGGCAAAGGGCTCTTATCTAATGATGATTTTGTCGAGTGGTTAACCATAATAACGGTCTCTTTGGATAATGTACGAATATATTGTTAGTGTTTTATATAGCTTTATAGTTTTTTTGTTTTAAAGTCTTTCAATCATCAATTCAGCCAACTGTAAAAACGATAACTGAGTTATGGCCTGTGCGATAAGTGGCTTACGGTCTGCCTCCGACAACTCGCCTACTCTGCTGAGCACTGAATTTAGCTCAGGTAACGACTGCAAGCTCATTGACTCAAACCAAAAGCTGTCTAAATGAGCAGGTAAATCTGCTTTTATGTCCTGTAACCCTGACTTTAACCCCTGCTCTGTCATCAGATAAATACGTTGACCCTCTTGGATAAGCAGCAGTGAGCGCATAGCGGAGGGTTCGATCTGATAGGTACTTTGTAGCTCATTTAATAGAGTTTGAGATAGAGAGCTCTTGTCTAATACAGCCAAGCCCAACAATTGACTGGGCACTACTGCAGTAGCTTCATTTTTGTCTGCAGTGTTAGCAGCTGTGATATTAGTCGTCGTAGTCTGAACAAATAAACTCTGTGACCTATCATTAGCGGCTGCAGCAAAAACCGATTTATTATCTGCTGCACTGTCTAACGCATTGTCTAACGCACTACCTAAGAAGTTACGCCCCTCACTAAGCTGATAATCGGCTTTAGGCTGTTGAACCGTTTTAAAATTAGAAATCGTAGCAGAGTTGGCGGCGGCTGACTTTAGTTGAGAGTTATATTCTAAGTTATCCTCTACATAGCCTGTAGCTTTCGAGCCAGAGAGTGTCCTGGCTTCAGGTGCTGCGGCCACTCTAGCCGGCTGACGGTTTTGCCACAGCTGAAGTCCATCTCGAACCCCTACTTCAAGATATGCCATCACATTGGCTAGGTTTTGAATCTTGATACATTGCTTAGAAGGGTGAACATTTAAGTTCAACCAAGCCTTAGGAAGATTAAAAAACAACACATAGCCTAGACTATTAATGCCTGGTAAGTTGGCTGCAGTATCTCGAATACTTTGAGCGATGCGTCTATCTTTTACCAATCTGCCATTAATATAAATCAGTTTATAGGTCGCGCTCGATAATGTTCTTGGACTGGGGACCAAAAAGCCTGTAATGGCCAGCCGCTCTTCAGCACCTTGTTGCCAAGCACTTTGTGGTAGTAAGCCTTCTAAGTTAATATTAATTGGTTGCAAATTGCTGTCACTAAACAGTTCAGCTTGATCATGGCTGGTTGGTATTAAGGCCATTAACCTTGCCAGCACTGACTGCATGACTGTTGGCTTCATCGCCTCAGAGCCACTTACGCTATAAGCACTACTTTCATTAGCACTAGCAATAGATTCAAAGTTAAATCTGCGCTTGTCATTGTGCCATAGCGTAAAGCTGATATCACTGGCAACCAAAGCCAGCTGCTTAACCACCGTCTCAATATGAGCGTATTCAGTAGAAATGGACTTTAAATTGCCTCGCCGAGCAGGCACATTAAAATATAGATCCTTAACCGTTACCGTAGTTCCTTTAGAGCGTACCACAGGTAATAATTGCGGTATGTCTTCTAAAATCCCGGCCACATTCAATTCGCGTCCAATCCCACTGTCATCACTACAGCTGGTCAACGTCAACCTAGACACCGCAGCTGTCGCTGCCAACGCCTCACCACGAAATCCTAAGGTCGCAATTCCCTGTAAGTGGGCCACATCAGCAATTTTACTTGTAGCGAATCGGGTCACCGCCATAATCATGTCATCAGGATGAATGCCGCAGCCATCATCAGACACCTCAATAACACCCATACCCCCTTGAGTAATTCGAATATCAATATGCTTGGCACCAGCATCAATGGCATTTTCAATGAGCTCTTTCACCACAGATGCCGGACGCGTCACTACCTCACCCGCGGCAAGTTGGTTGACCAACAGCGGGGGCAGTTTTTTGATACGGTTGCTGGCACTAACCACAGACGCTGTGTGCTCCTGGGTTAATGCCGTTGAATTACTACGAAAAGTCATAATAGGCTATCAATGAGGTTGAAATTGAATTAAAGGCAAATAGGTAGGGGTTTTTATAAGTAGCAAAGCAAGTTTGGTTGTCTATGCTTTACTCAAGCCATGCTTTGCTCAAAAGATATCAAGGTTAATGCCATCCTCATAGTTTATCTGAACTCGTCTGACCTGCTCATTTTCTTCTGTTGTCACAGTAATATCTAGTGTCATTTGAGGCTGAGGTAAGTAACCCTCAGCTCGACTGGCCCATTCAATAATAACCAAAGCTTTATTATCTTCTAGATATTCTTCAAATCCAATAAATGACAACTCTTCAGGATCTTGTAAACGATACAAGTCCGCGTGATAGACACGCTGTATTAACTCATTATTAGACTCAGTTAACTCGTACGGTTCGACCAAAGTATAGGTTGGACTTTTGACTGAACCCTGATGACCCAAGGCTCTTAGCCAATAGCGAGTCAACGTGGTCTTGCCCGCCCCTAAGTCACCAGACAGCCAGACGCTCCCAGTAATATTGGCCTTCGCCAGTTGCTGTGCTAAAGCTTCGGTATCGGCTTCAGACTTTAAGATAATCTCTTTATGTTGGCCTGCCATTGTCTGCCCCGCATAATTATTAATGAATTTTTTAAAGGCTATATCTATTTGATTTAATAGCATTTAGCTATCACTTGAGTCATCACTAAGCTTTAACTTGAAGGGTCACTTCAGGATTTACAAAAGTCTCGCCCGCTATTAGCTTTTGATACATTTTTGGGTCGGTCCACTCTTGCATCACCTGCTCACTAAATTCAAAATCCTCTAGCTTCAGTAACCCCATATGCTCATTAGTAATGTCTTCTGCAAAGCACTGAGCATAGCCTGTCGCCGTCTCATGCGCGATAACAGAATAAACACTCACGCCCGCTTCCCCATTGGCCATTTTGGTCTGATCTAAAATGCTTTGAGCCCAAAAGAAAATCACTCTTGAGAACTGCTCAGCTGAGGGAGAGACCGGCAGACTAATCCAGCGCGCACTGAACTTCTTACACATCTCAATGTATTCAGGATCATCTTTGTTCCAAAAACAAATGGCATGATCGAAGCTATCAATAATATCTTTGATAGACGATTTTAATAACCCAAAGTCATAGACCATTTGACCATTGTCTAATCTATCAGCTTGCAAAATAAGCTCAATCTGATAGCTATGCCCATGTATAGAGCGCTTGCATCTATCTGAGCTACAGTTACGCACAATATGAGCGTTTTCAAACTTGAACAGCTTACGGATTCGCATGATTTTTTCTCACTAAAACTTTTATTTGAATTTGGATTGTCTAGGAATAATCGATAGTTTAACACTTTAGCTAGAAAACAAAATGGATAACACTTTTTAGTGTTACCCATTATTTAAGCTAATTTTATAAAGCTTTGATGACCAGTTAAAAACTAGCCTAGAAGCTTAACGATCTCGGATTCGATAGCTTCGGGCTTAGTGGTAGGCGCATAACGATCAACCACCTCACCCTGACGATTCACCAGAAACTTAGTAAAATTCCACTTGATACCATCGGTCAAAAAACCACCTTCTTGTTTTTTCAGCCAAGTATATAACGGATGCTCATTGTCGCCATTAACATCGATTTTTTGCATCATTAAGAAGCTAACCCCGTAATTCTTCTGACAAAACTCCCCGATTTCTTCATTACTGCCAGGGTCTTGACTGCCAAACTGATTACAGGGGAAGCCAATAACAACCAGTCCTTGATCTTTATAACTTTGATACAGCTTCTCTAAGCCTTCAAACTGAGGGGTGAACCCACATTTACTGGCCGTATTAACGATTAACAAGACCTTGTCTTTAAATTGAGCAAAGTCTACTTCATTGCCATTTAAATCTTTGGCATTAAATTCATAAATGGTCGTCATACTATCTTCCTTGATGTGAACTGCTTTTATATAAGCGCCACTGATTTATTTTCTTGAGCTGGTAATTATTGAACTGGTATTTATTCCACTAGTACTTATTGAGCATAGCATTTACAGAAGTAAATTTAAGCTTTTGGCTCTAAATCTATCGCCACAGAGTTAATACAGTATCTAAGGCCCGTGGTCTCTCTTGGTCCATCTGGGAACACATGACCTAAATGTCCGCCACAGTTACTACAAGTTACTTCAACTCGGCGCATTCCATGAGAAGTATCTAAGTGCTCATCAATTGCTGACTCGTCAATAGTGGCATCGAAACTTGGCCAACCACAGCCGGCATCAAACTTATTGTTTGAGTCAAATAGCTTGGCGCCACATCCTTTGCAGCGGTAGATACCCTGCTCACTCATATCATTATGAATGCCCGTAAAAGGACGCTCAGTCCCTTTCTCACGTAGCACAAAATACTCTGAGTCAGTTAAACGCTCACGCCAATCGGCTTCTGTTAATTGGGCTATTTCTTCTTTGGTTAACTGTGAATCTTGCATAACGGTTCCTTATTTATCGTAGTCATCTATTTATAATGTGCGTCTTATAATATCCTTCGATTCATCTACTTTAAGACTTTGCCTCTAAAGTATTGATTATTTTTTGGCTCTAGTACTAGTGTAACTATGTTATGAATTGAAATATTATGAATTTAAAGAAGCTAAGTTAATTAATGAGGCTAAAAGCTTCTGCTTCAAGCATTCAGCCGCCAAAACACCTATTTTTACCGGCTAACTTTACGATTAGTTACATAATAATAAAAACAGACCCATTGGTTTGTTTTAAACGCCCACTCTCAGTGTTAAGCCTTTTATTTTATTGATGTTTTTATAAAAAACTATGCTATAACTGTAAGACAATAATAATACAGTCAACTCTAATGCAAGATTTACTTTCATTTAGACTATTGATAAACAAATAGGAATGCAATAATATCTTGCATTAGCTAATAAGGTTTATTTTACTAGCTTAGCAATAATAATCATGACCCTTTTAATACTTAGAGAGTAGTCGCTATGAGTGAGCCATCTGAATACAAAGCTCAAGGAGAGAGGCTTAGTAAGCTGCGTAAAGCCAAAGGATTAACTGCAGAGCAGCTGGCCTCTGCCATGACAGACGCTGGCTCAAAAGTTAGCCGTGGCGCCATATCAAATTGGGAACGGGGCATAAACGGCATTGTCTCCTCAAAGCTTCCCGCTCTGGCAACTATTTTAGGCTGCTCTGAAGGCTATTTACTGCGTGGTGAACTGCCAGACAGCCCTTCTAATTCAGCTGATTATTCCGATTCTTTAGCCGCTGAAACTCAAGTTTCTACCAATTCCCAGTCTTCTAATCAAAGCACGAGTAACCGTACCATGACCAATACAGCCCCTACCCCCGCTCGCCAACCTTTAAAAAAATCTGACAAACTACAAAACGTCTGCTACGACATCCGTGGTCCTTTATTAAAGACAGCGATGCAGATGGAAGCTCAAGGTCAAAGAATTTTGAAGCTAAACGTGGGCAACCCTGCTCCCTTTAATCTAGATGCGCCTCATGAAATCTTACAAGATGTGGCGCTAAATCTGCATAACGCAACCGGTTATTCAGACTCGCAAGGTATCTTCTCAGCCCGTAAAGCGGTGCTGCAGTATTATCAATCAAAAGGCTTGCTATCTGCGGTCGATGTGCGTGATGTCTATCTAGGTAATGGGGTGTCAGAGCTTATTGTCATGACCATGCAGGCTCTGATGAATGATGGCGATGAAGTGCTTATCCCAATGCCAGATTATCCTTTATGGACTGCAGCGGCTAATTTAGCAGGCGGTACCGCAGTTCATTATCGCTGTAATGAAGATCAAAACTGGCAGCCAGATATTGAAGACATTCGCTCGAAGATTACCGATAAAACTCGCGGTATTGTAGTCATTAACCCAAATAACCCCACAGGTGCGCTTTATTCCAATGAAGTGTTACTAGAGATTCTTGAACTGGCACGTGAATACAATTTGGTCATCATGGCAGATGAGATTTATGACCGTATTTTATATGATGATGCAGTTCATACGCCAATGTGTACACTAGCCCAAGATGTTTTAATTTTAACTTACAACGGTCTGTCTAAGTCACACCGTATTGCCGGCTTCCGTGCAGGTTGGTTAATGCTATCAGGCAATAAAGAACATGCCAGCGACTTCATCGAGGGCTTAGATATGCTCGCTTCAATGCGACTGTGTGCCAACGTGCCCGCTCAACATGCCATTCAAACAGCAGTGGGTGGCTATCAAAGCATGCAAGACTTAACCGCTGAATCTGGTCGCTTGTATAAACAGCGCCAATTGGCGGTTGAGCGTTTAAATGCCATCCCGGGTATTTCTTGCACACTACCACAAGGTGCCTTTTACTGTTTCCCTAAACTAGACCGCACTATCTATCCTATTGAAGATGATATGCAGTTTATGATGGACTTATTAATTGAAGAAAAAGTACTAATGGTACAAGGGACTGGGTTTAACTGGGACGCACCTGATCATTTCCGTGTGGTCTTCCTACCTAACTTATTTGACTTAGAAGATGCCATGGACAGATTAGATAGATTCTTTGCTGGTAAACGTAAAGAATTTGGCACCGAGCATTTGGTTGAGTCTAAGCAAGAGAAAACCGCTTAACTGTAAACTAATCTATAACGTAACTAACCATAAAAAAAGAGGGGCTAGATTAGCCCCTCTTTTGTTGTTGCTTAAAACCTTAGCTGAATACTACTGCGGCTTATAGTTATCTCGTAAGCTAACAATTTGGTTAAATACCGGTTTATCCGCCGTGTGTTCTTCTGAATCTGCCACAAAGTAACCTTCACGCTCAAACTGGAAGCGATTACCCGCTTCAGCATTGGCCAGTGATGGCTCTACTACCGCTTCAAGAACAGTTAATGAGTTCGGGTTTAAGGCATCATGAAGGTCTGGCACAGCACTTGGGTTTTCTGCTGAGAATAAATGCTCATACAAGCGAACAGTAGCGGGTACGCCTTTAGTTGCAGACACCCAGTGAATAACCCCTTTAACCTTGCGGTCCTCTGGGTTTTTACCCAAAGTGGTCTTATCGATAGTGGCTTTTAACTCAACCACATTTCCTGCTTCATCTAGCACATGCTCAGTAACTGCTAATACATAGGTGTTACGTAAACGGATTTCTGGCTTTTCAGGAGACAGACGCTTGTAGCCTTTTGGTGGCTCAAGTTCATAATCGCCTTGATCGATATAAATGGTTTCAGTAAATGGAATTTCACGCTCGCCCATATCAACGTTAGGGTGCTTAGGCTGGTTAATCCATAAGGTTTTTTCAGCCTCATCCCAGCGGGCATTCACGCCATCATCTTTTAAGCTTTCCCACTCACTCAGCGCTTCATAAAAGTTAGTGATGGTCACTTTAAGAGGCTTTAGCACAGCCATGCCACGTGCCGTTGTATTCTCAAGTGATTGACGGATACTAAATTCAAGCAAGCGGAAGTCTACAACGCTGTCTGACTTAGTCACACCCACACGCTCACAGAAGTCACGCAGACCTTCAGGGGTATAACCGCGACGACGCATACCTGCAATAGTCGGCATACGCGGATCATCCCAACCGGTTACGATACCTTCATCAACCAACTGCTTAAGCTTACGCTTACTGGTCATGGTATGATCAACGTTTAAACGGCTAAATTCGTACTGATGTGGAGGATATTTAATTCCGCCTTCAACGCCAACTTTTTCAACAGCCCAGTCATAAAACGGACGGTGATCTTCAAACTCTAAGGTACAAATTGAGTGAGTAATCCCTTCAATGGCATCTGATAAAGGATGAGCAAAGTCATACATGGGATAGATACACCACTTATCACCCGTTTGGTGATGTGACTGATGCATAACACGGTAGATCACAGGATCACGCATGTTCATATTTGGGCTAGCCATATCAATTTTGGCACGTAAAACAGCTTCACCTTCAGCGTACTTACCGTTTTTCATGTCGTCAAAACGTTGTAAGTTTTCTTCTACACTGGCATCACGCTGAGGAGAGGGCTTACCTGGCTCATTAAATGACCCTCGGGTTTCACGAATCTGTTCTGGCGTTTGCAAGTCCACATATGCGTCGCCTTGCTTAATTAGCTTAATGGCCCACTCATGTAACTGATCAAAATAATCAGAAGCATAGTAAGGCTTGTTCGCCCACTCAAAGCCAAGCCAAGTCACATCTCTTTTGATGTTATCGATATAATCTTGTTTTTCAGCAGTTGGGTTGGTGTCATCAAAGCGTAAGTTACAAATACCTTCAAACTCTTTGGCCACACCAAAGTTTAGGCAAATAGACTTCACGTGACCCAAATGCAAGTAGCCATTTGGCTCTGGCGGGAAACGAGTGATAATCTGCTGATACTTATCATTGGCAACATCTTCACGGATGATATGACGAATAAAATCGTTTTTTTGATCCTCTTTGAGCTCAGCTGAGGCATTCGCTTTATTATTTTCAGTGCTCATCGAATTACTTCTCCTATAAAAACCTGGATATTACTATAAGTTTGTAAAAATTTGCCCCATTCTATCAGGTTTACCAAACCCTGTAACAGCTAGACACATGACAACCTAAAAAAAAGAGGTTAGACTACCCCTTTGAATTTAAGAGTATTCATTCTATATAGAGTTAATAGTCTTTTAAACAAGGGGTTATCTGCATAAAGCAGAAATAAATTAACGAAGGCCTGACCTTGGTTAATATCTTTACCTCTTATCAAACTAATAATGAATACAGCTTGGGTTTGTTTGGCCATCAGTCCAATAAAAGCCCTCAAGGACATCCTGTGAATGCACTTAAAACTTTAGGTTTTGGCACTTTAATGATGCCTCTTTTTTTAATGGGCTGTACCAATACCAGTACAACCCAAAACAATAATACTGGCACCAATACCAACACCAATGTTACATCTAATGTTAAGGAAACAAAAATGAGTGATATGCCTGTAGTTCAGTTAAACACTTCAATGGGTGAAGTTGTTATCGAATTAAATGCTGAAAAAGCACCTAAGACCGTAGAAAACTTCGTGTCTTACGTAAAATCTGGTCATTATGATGGCACCATCTTCCATCGCGTTATCCCAGACTTCATGGTACAAGGCGGTGGTATGGACGCTAACATGGATGAGAAAAACACCAATGCACCTATCGAGAACGAAGCAGACAATGGCCTGAAGAACGAAGAAGGCACCATTGCTATGGCACGTACTCAAGACCCACACTCAGCCACTAGCCAGTTCTTCATCAACGTAAAAAACAACGCTTTCTTAAACCATTCTGGCAAAAACATGCAAGGTTGGGGCTACACTGTATTTGGTAAAGTAACCAGCGGTATGGACGTAGTTAAGAAAATTGAAGGTGTTCCAACCGGTCGTTACGGTATGCATGCTGATGTGCCAAAAGAGCCAGTTATCATCGAATCTGCAGTTATGGTTTCTGAATAATTTAGCTTACCGCTAATTATCAGTAACTCATATACTATGGTAATAGATGACTTTGCTGTGATTGATTACAGCTACCTGATAACCACTCGGCCTTATGACATTCGCCGAGTGGTCATCAGTGACTTGCATTTATCAGCGGATGAGCCTGCCTTAGTGCAGGCTTTTTTAGCCTTGCTTAATGACTTAATCGTTTTACCAAATTTAAATGAGCTTTACATTCTTGGCGATTGGTTTGATGCTTGGGTTGGAGATGATTTTTATCTAAGTTTATCGACTATTGAAACCAAACGACACTGGCTAACCCCTATTATTAATAAGCTGACACAACTCAACACTAAAGGTTGCCAGATAAAAGTAATGCATGGCAATCGCGACTTTTTGATTGGCCAAAGATTCTGTGATTTATTTCAAGGTCAGCTAATTACTGAGCCTTCTTTGGTGACTATCAGCGATAAAGTTTTTCGTTTTGAACATGGCGATGCTTTATGCACCGATGACAAGTCCTATCAGAGATTTCGGGCCATAATCCGTAATCCTGTTACCAAATGGATGCTCCTAAAAAGACCGCTACATAAAAGAATCGCTTTAGCACAAAAAATTCGTCAAAAAAGTGCTCTCGATAAAACCAATAAATCCATGTCGATTATGGATGTTAATGCAGGCGCTGTGCTTAAAGCCTTAAAGTCTGTAGACGCCTTATTGCATGGTCATACCCACCGCCCTGCTGTCCATGAGATTGTGACAGATCAAGACGCTAACAAAACCAAATTCCGTTATGTTTTGGGCGATTGGCGTGTGATCAATCCTGACAGCTCGTATCAACAAGTTGAAGCTGTTATTGCTGTAAGCTGCTTTCCTGCACAAAGCACAAACACTGCAAACAGCACAAGCTTAGAGCAAAAAGAAAGCCTTCAGCTGGTCAAATTTATAATTTAAACCCAACAAAGAGTTTAAATTCAAGCTGACTTAGCCAAAGGCTTATTCATGACCTCCAAGAGTATCCCATTGATACTAATAGATAAATCACATAGAGACTGTATTAATCTAATAGCTTGAAGAAGTGCTGACGATAATGCTTAAGCTCACGAATTGAGTCACGAATGTCATCCATAGCCAAGTGACTGCCGGTCTTCTCTACCCCTTTTAGGATATCAGGACGCCAGCGATAGCACAGCTCTTTGATGGAAGAGACATCCAAGTTACGATAATGGAAGAAGCGTTCTAATTGAGGCATCTGACGCGCTAAAAAACGTCTGTCTTGGCAAATTGAGTTACCACACATAGGAGATTTCCCTTCATCTACCCATTTATTCAAAAACTCAATCGTTTCTTTTTCAGCCTGCTCAAGAGTCACTGTACTACGGCGCACTCGATCAATTAGCCCTGACTGACCATGCTGCTTGGTATTCCAATCATCCATAGCATTTAGTTTTTGGTCAGAAACCTTAATAGCCAATACTGGACCTTCAGCGAGCACATTTAAGTCTTCATCAGTGACGATGGTCGCAATCTCAATAATATCGTCATTCATGGTATCTAAACCAGTCATCTCTAGATCAATCCAGATAAGACCTTTTTTACCTTGGTTTTTAATTTTAATTTTATTGGGATGATCACTCATAATACTTCCTAGACACTTTTAGTTCATAAAGATAGATAAAAATAAAGTTAATTGTAGGCGACTAAGTCCTTTATTATGATCTGCGAATAGGCAGACTACTCAATCTGACTATGGTAACAAATTTAACACCTGACACCTTAACTATTCGCGCAATATAACACGTAAACTTTGAATTTATTGTACCGGCGCCCAATAAACTATATCCTAGACACTCTGATACTCACTGTCACTGTTTTTAGTAACCCTTGCGCTTACTTCAGCACACTTAATATTACAGGTAACTTGAATTTATGGCTTTGATACGACAACGTAAGCTAACCAAGCAACAACTTAGACGAATTGATAAACAACAAGCTCAGCAACAAGAGTCAATTGATGGTAGCTTGATGGATGGCGTGGTGATGGCTCATTATGGTAAACAACTAGAGGTTCAAGTCACCTCATTGCCCGCTATCATTCCAAACCCGCCTGTTGTGGCTGAAGGTGAGCCTGAGCCATTTTGGCAGGCCATCGAGTTAGGCGATATTTGGCGCTGTCATGTCCGCACCAACTTACCCATGTTAGCGACGGGAGATAAGGTGCGCTGGGTAGCTGACCCCAATACGGGCTTTGGTCGTATCGAATCCGTTCAGCCGCGTACCTCCTTAGTCTCTCGTCCGGACAGATACCATAAACTTAAGCCAGTGGCGGCCAACGTTGATATTTTGGCCATTGTCTTTGCCCCACTCCCTGCCGCTGCTCCTAATCTTATCGACCGTTATCTAGTGGTCTGCCATCATGCCGATGTTAAGCCACTTTTGGTATTAAACAAAGCAGACTTACTGGCTATTGAAGACTATGCTTTCACCAAAAACCTACTTAATGAATATCAAAACCTAGGCTATGAGGCAGTATTAACAGCCGCCCCCTGCCCTGAAAATATTTTACTCAATCCTACTCAGAGTAATAGCAAGCAAGCCATCGACAGTGCCAAGCTGAAAGATATCGAGCCTTTACAGCAGCAAGCTGAATTGGGACTAACCGATTTGCAGCAACAAATAAAAGACAAACTGGTAATCTTTGCCGGTCAATCAGGGGTCGGTAAAAGCACCTTAGTTAATGCCTTATTACCCAACTCTGATCAAAGCGTAAATGTGATCTCTACCAGCTCAAAGCTGGGTCAACACACCACGACAACCAGTCGCTTATTGCCATTTAATCCTGAAGATCTTACCCAAGGCGGTATTGTCGATACCCCAGGCATTCGTGAGTACGGCATTTGGCACTTAACACCGGACGATATCATTGCCGGCTTTGTTGAGCTATATCCTTTAGCGGGCGACTGTCAGTTTAGAGACTGCAAACACACCCATAATAGTAAGGGTTGTGCCTTATGGGAGGCGGTAGCTGAGGGTACAGTCATGCAGCGCCGAGTCGAGAGCTTGGTGACCTTGCAAGCAGAAGCAGACACCCCCACTTATTAGATATTGACTCAAATACTTTAAATAGGGATTTCTAACCGCTAAGTTAGGAATTCTCTATTGTCTTTAATGCATTCTAACGCTTATCACGTTATAATAATCGCCATAAAAAATTTTACTGGAGAAGTGTTTTGTCACTAGATCGTTGGCTTGAATTTATGGGTAACCACCCTGTCTTATTTGGTGTTTTGGCTGTACTTATCTTTTTATTTTTCACGGTTGAAAACCAACGCAGTGGTAAAAAAGTTTCACCCAATACTTTAGGCACCTTAGTTAACTCCCAAAATGCACAAATTATTGATATTCGTGCTAAGAAAAAGTTTGAGACAGGTTATATCCAAGGTAGCCGTAATATTCCATTCACCCAGTTAAAAGACCGTTTAGAAGAAATTAGAGCTATTGAAGCTCCGGTTGTCGTGGTTTGTGATATGGGTATTCAAGCAGGTGCTGCGGTACAACTGATTGGAAAACCAAACGTATTTCGTCTTGATGGCGGTATCGGCGGTTGGCAAGCAGCAGGCATGCCACTGGTTGGAGCCACTGTAAAAAAATCTAAGACCGTAGACGGAAAAGCCAAAGCCAAATAACTTGCAGACTGTGGTTACTATACGATACCCTGCACACATTAAGTAATATATCCGGTACAAAATGCCAGATAAACCCTTAATTATAAAGAACGGTGTTTTGGTACAATTGACTTTAAAAGCTACACCAATAAATATTTCATATAAATAAAAGGATTACTCATGACTGCTCCTGTTACTGTATATACAACCCCTATTTGCCCTTACTGCTCAAACGCCAAGCAGCTTTTGAAATCAAAAGGCATCGAGTACAAAGAAATTGGTATGCATGATATGAGTTCTGATGAGCGTATGGCTTTAATGAAAAAAACCAACAACTACAGAACCGTTCCACAAATCTTTGTTGGCGAAACTTTCGTTGGTGGCTTTGATGAGCTAAACGCTTTGAATGAAAGTGGCAAACTTGATGAAATGCTAAATGCCTAATGTTGTGCATTTGGTGACTTTATAATTTTATAATCATAAAATTTAACTTTAAAAAAGGATGTTTTTCATGGCTGAACAACAAGCACAACCTCAACTAGCCCTTGAGCGTATTTATGTAAAAGACATGTCACTTGAAGTGGCTGGTGCTGATGTATTTACTAAAGAATGGCAACCAGAGTTAGATATTAATCTAGCGACTAACGCTGAGCCATTAGATGAAGACCATTATCAAGTGGTTTTAACCGTGACTGTAAATGCTCAAAACGCAGGTTCTGCAGCCTTTATCGCTGAAGTTCATCAAGCCGGTATCTTCTTAATCAAAGATATCCCTGAAGATCAAATTGGCCAAATCTTAGGTGCTTACTGCCCTAACATTTTGTTCCCATACGCACGTGAAGTTATCAGCGATATCGTAACTCGTGGTAGCTTCCCACAGTTACTGTTAGCCCCAGTTAACTTTGACCAAGCTTATGCTCAAAGCCAACAGCAAGCTGCTGACGGTTCAGGCAACGCATAATCCTTTGTAATTACTGGCCATTTGGTTGGTCTCATAAAAGCCACTATAAGTCATTTATAGTGGCTTTTTTTATGCCCTCAATATAGGCTAGCCTGCTCTATTTAATGGTAAAAAATTTACAGGCATAAACTTACCTGCATCCCCCTTTCAATACCTTTGAATATCTTTGGTTTATTAAACTCAATAAAAAAGCCTCCAATCTAGTAGATTGCGGGGCTTTTCGTAGTTTATAAACTAAATCTTTAACTTAGATTCAGTAGCAAACTAGCCTTTAAGGGCGCTAAGGATATTTTCTTTAACCACTTCGATATCTTTAGTGCCATCAAACTGATGATACTTAGGAGCATTGGCATCTTCTTTGGTTTTGTTTTGATAGAAACCAACCAAAGTAGAAGTTTGCTCATGATAAGTAGCCAGACGGTCACGAATGGTCTCTTCTTTATCATCTTCACGCTGGATTAGTGGCTCACCAGTAACATCATCTAAGCCTTCTTGCTTAGGTGGATTGTATTTTAGGTGATAGACACGGCCAGAGCCTGGATGCTGACGACGACCAGATAAACGAGAAACGATTTCATCATCTGGTACACTGATTTCAACCACATGGTCGATATCAACACCCGCTTCAATTAAAGCTTCTGCTTGAGGGATAGTACGCGGGAAACCATCGAAGATACAACCATTTGCACAGTCTGGCTTCTCAATACGCTCTTTAACCAAATTGATGATTAGATCATCAGAGACTAAACCACCTGACTTCATGATGCCTTCAGCTTTTTTGCCTAGCTCTGTACCTTCTTTGATAGCAGCACGTAGCATATCACCCGTTGAAATTTGTGGAATATCATATTCTTTAGATATGAACTGTGCTTGGGTTCCTTTACCTGCCCCTGGAGGCCCTAGCAAAATAATACGCATCATAGTGGTAATCCTCTTGAGTTGTGTCGATGAAAAATCATCTTAAAAAATAAGCGTCTTAAATAATAATATGTCTTAAATGACAATAAATGGTAACCACAAGCCCTAGCCCTGATTAGGGTTAATTCATTAGGTGGTTGCAACCAATGACGCCTCAGACAAGTCTTGTTTGACTGTTGTATTAAGCACAAATACCTTACATTGAGATGAAAAAAAGCTCAAGCTATTTTAATAATAAATACCGCTATAAGTAAAACTTAGTAGTCAAACAAACTTCAGATAATCGCCATTTATACAGTGTTATCAACAAATTAAGGCAACTGTTTATTAATTTCAGTAGTCACTTTAAGCTTACTCTCAGTATTGTCTTGATAGTTAAGCGGTAAGTCATTAGCGGCCAAATCACCAGCTTCTTGCATGGCTTGCCCTGACTTACTTACTCTAGCTTTTAACACCAGCTGTTGACCTTGCTGCATCGCTTTAGACAAAGTTTGGGTTGGCATCATGGCATCTTCATCACTCAGCTCGATATTAAAGCCGTTGGCTGCATTTGCTAGCTCTGAAGCTGGCAGACGCTTAACTGCTAATGGTGCACCGCCTGATGCTTGCTGAATCGTCACAAACAAAATATCTGAGGGCGCTAATAATGGTGCCAAACTTGGGTTTAGAGTCACGGTTACAGCCACAGTCTGAGTAGCAACGGCAGTTGTACCTTGATCTGCTGCAGATAGACTGGCTTGCTGCTGCTGAGCAATATTACGGCTTAATTCCTCTAAACTGCTTAAAGCTTCGCTGTGGTCGCCATCTCTAGCCATAATACCTGCTTTTAATCTTTCTACCCAGGCTTGAGCTTGCTGATAGTTACCTGAACGGGCCTCACCCATCGCCATCAGCATTTGAGCCCCTTGATGCTCTGGATTGTTTTGCAGAACCCCTTCCAAGGCTTTGCGGCTACTGGCATCTAACATCCCACCACTGGTAAAGAAGTTGGTTTGAGCATAACTAACTGCAATGTTTTCATCTTCAGGCGCCAAGCGATAAGCACGAGCCTGTGCTTCTTTGGCTTGTTCGTTGGCTTCAAAAGCCAATAATATATCTGACAGTCGCATCCAGCGCATAGGATCGTGAGCATGATGATGCACGTTAGTCTGAATAGCGCCCATTAAGCCAACTGAATCTTCGATAGCCCACTCTGGCGGAGCATCAATCTTACCGGTTAATAAATCATCAGCTACCTGGCCCACCTTATCTTGTGCTTGCCATAGATTGACCACTGGAGATCTATCCCCTGCCAAGAAGTAGCCTAGTATCATTAAGGTAGGCACACACAGAAGCAGTGTTAAGCGCGCTTTACCACTGCGAGTGAATTGCTGCTCACGCTTGGCTTTTGACAGCTCTGCGCTGGTGAAGTTCTCTTCTTTAAGACCTTCATTCAACACCACACTATTTTTGTCATCACTGGCTAATAGTAGCTGACGCTCAAGCTCTGTCTTTTGAGTTTTAAACTCCGACTCAGTCATTGCTCCGGCATTAAAGTCAGCTTTTAACTCTTCCAGTCGCTCTTTAAATACCTCAACATTAAGCGCTATTAGCTGATCGTTTTGAGCAGATTTATCCACTCGCAACCATGGCATAAGCACAATAATCGCTAATATTATTGCCAATAAAATTGCCAGCGCGACAAAAATCACTAACGTTGGCATGATTTAACTCCTTACAAGTTGAGATATAAACCGCAATTGGTGGTGACAGCAAAACTTCACTGCTTAACTTAAATTTTCGATATAAAAACGGCTAGCGTCTGATTATTTTTTATCACTTAGATTGTCGTTACTGTGCTCTTTAAGCAACGCTTTAAGCTTTTGCGCTTCTTCATCACTTAAGTTAGAGCCTAGGTTATCTAAGTCAATATCATTGCTAGCACCGCTTTGTACTGTACTGACTTGTTTTTTATTATTGGCTTTAGTACGCATCAACCAGCCTACTATTAACAATAATAAAATCACTGGTGGGAAGTACCATAAAATCCAAGTTGACGGACGAACCGGCGGCTTATAACTGATAAAGTCGCCATAACGCTCATACATATATTCTCGTATCTGAGCATCTGACTGGCCTGCCATAACCATGTCATAAGTTTTGCGTTTTAGATCTTGAGAGATAACAGAATCTGAACCGGCTAAGTTTTGGTTTTGGCATTTCGGGCAACGAAACTCTTCAATCAAAGCTTGGTACTGTGCTTCTTGTCTTGGGTTATCAAACTCAAATACCTCAATGGCAGCCTGTGACAAGCTGCTCACTGAGCCTAAGGTAACTATCAAGGCCAACACTTTAAATAAGGCACTAAGACGCTTTATTATTGCTGACATTGAGCTTGCCTTTATTGTAATCATTTACACACCTCAGCAATTTGCTTAGTGATATCTGGGCCATCTAAAGCCACTTGATTTTGACCCAGCTCTGTTAAGACATCCATACAAGGCTTAATTCTAGACTGCCAGTTTTCTGCGCTAACTTCACCCACGATATGCTGACGAATATTGCCTTGTGTATCAACGATAAAACTTTCAGGAGCACCTGTTAATCCCAAGTCGATCGCAAAGCTGCCATCATAGTCTCTAAAGCTAAACACATAAGGGTCGCCGCCGTTTCGGATATACTCATGAGCATTGTCGAGCTCATCTTTGTAGTTAACGCCGACTATAGGTACCTGCTGCTCATGCAGCTCCATAAAGAACGGATGCTCTTCGTAACAAGTAGGACACCAAGAACCCCATACATTAATAATAAAAGGGGTTTTTGGTAAATCAGCATTGGTTACATTGCTCTCAGGATTAGACAATAGCGGCAGATCAAACTCTGGAACAGGTCGGTTTAAGGCATTATCAAATACCACGTTAGTGTCCTTACCTAATCTGGCAAAGAACATAACAATAAGACCTAAGAAAACAATCAGGGGAATTAAAAACCAAACCTTAAACTGTGACTTACTCATTAATGGGTCAGACATTTACCATATCCTCAATACAAATTTTGCACCAGTTTTTTTTGCTGTTATCCTTGACCACCTTTTGCCGAGAATCAATATTCAATCACGACTATCGGCAACAGCGTCTATGAAGATTTTTTTAGGCGATAGCGACGATCAAGCATACTAATAAGCGCCCCTAATGCCATAACGATGGATCCGGTCCATAGCCAAGCAATCATCGGCTTAACATAAATACGTACCGCCCAACTTCCATCAGGATCATTTTCATCGATAGGCTCACCCAAAGCGACATAAAGATCGCGGAAGAAGGTGGTTTGAATACTCGCTTCAGTCATTGGCATACTACTCACCACATAATTACGTTTTTGTGGGTATAAAGTAGTGACATACTTACCGTCTTTTTCTACCTTAATTTCAGCCTGAGTAGCATCATAGTTCTTACCACGCACCTCATCGAATTCCACTAAAGTGAAATCGTAGTCTTTGATTTCAACCGTATCTCCAACGGTCATCGCTACGTCTTTTTCGATACTTAACGCACTCGTTATCCCTATTCCTAGTGATACGATAAGCACCCCAATATGAGCAATTTGCATGCCCCAATAGTGAGCTTTTAAGCGTTTGATACCTTTACCTAAGCTTGTCGCATGTTTGGTTTTATCTTTGATATCGTAAATTATCCATCCCAGTACCCATAGGCACAATAAGCTGGTAACCACAATTTGTAGATTTAAGCTTTGAGTAAATAAGTAAGTAACGATAGCGGCCAATAAAGCACTGCTCACCAAAATAGTCAGCGTTATGCCCAATAAAGGACGCTTGTCCTGTTTCCAGCGCAGGTTAGAGCCCATACCCATGGTCAATAATAGCAACCAAGTTAAAGGAACAAATAGCGCATTAAAGTATGGAGGGCCTACCGAAACCTGACCTAAATTAAAGAAGTCAGCGATAATGGGATACAACGTACCTAGCAGCACCACTAGTGTGGCCACTAGTATGACGATGTTATTAATAACTAGAAGTGTCTCGCGCGACTTAAGACCATAGTTACTCTCAACAGTTAAACGCCAACCACGTAAAGCAAAGACAATTAAACCTGAGCCAATAACCACGCCTAAAATAGCTAAAATAGCCAAACCACGAGTCGGGTCTGCGGCAAAAGAGTGAACAGAGGTGATTACCCCTGAACGTACTAAGAAGGTTCCTAATAAGCTTAAAGCGAAAGCGAAGATAGACAGCATGATGGTCCAGGCTTTGAACACACCCCGCTTCTCAGTGACTGCTAATGAGTGAATTAATGCCGTACAAGCCAGCCATGGCATAAGCGAAGCGTTTTCTACTGGATCCCAGAACCACCAGCCGCCCCAGCCAAGCTCATAGTAAGCCCACCATGAACCTAAAGCGATACCTAAGGTTAAAAAGCCCCAAGCCGCTAGTGCCCAAGGGCGAGACCATCGGGTCCATACCGCATCAAGTCGACCGGCCCACAATGCCGCCATACAAAAGGCAAAAGGAACCGCCATGCCGACATAACCCATATACAGCATAGGAGGGTGGAAAATTAGACCTGGGTCTTGTAGTAGCGGGTTTAAGTCTGCCCCATCTACTGGCACGTTAGGTAAGGTACGCTCAAAAGGTGATGAGGTGAAAATAAGCATGGCCAACATCATCAGCTGTATAGCAGCTAATATCACCAATACCCTAGCGCGCATATTTAGCGGTAAACCACGGCTAAACCAAGCCACCATAGCCGACCAGCCTGCTAAGATAGTGACCCACAATAGCAAAGAGCCTTCATGGCCACCCCAGGTTGCTGATAACTTATAGTACCAAGGCAATAGTGAGTTTGAGTGCTGAGCCACATAGACCAACGTAAAGTCGTTGTAGAAGAAGCCAGCCATGAGTGTCAAAAAAGATACGAACACTGCGACGAATTGTGCCCAAGCCAAGCTTGGTGCCAAACGTTGCAAATGACTTTGATTTCGTGCAATACCAATGGTCGGCAGCACCACTTGCAGTAAAGCCAAAATCATTGATGCAACTAATGCAAAATATCCTAGCTCAGTAATTACCATATTCGCTCGCCCTAATACTACTATGCTGTTGCTTAAGCTTGGTAGGAGCTGCTAGAGGCAACTCCTATTCTAGTAAGCGTATAAATATTTATTAAAACCTATTGTTTCAAATAACAGGATCTAAACTCAAATCTAATTTTCACCTTACCGTGGTTCATCGATAAATCATCATTTACTTTTTGCTTTGGCCATTAATTGCGTTAGGCACAGCCCCTTTATAAGATAACAGGGCTATAAACCTTATACTGCTTAATGACTGCTTGTGACTCAAACTCAATTTGCTTAGATACTGTTTATTGTCTATTAAGTTTTTTTTACTATCTCTTTACGAGTAAAGCCACTCAAACTACAGAGTGGCTTTACTTTAACTTGTACATCAAAGTTGGTATATCCCTATACAATTTAATATATAGTCATATTGTATAGTATCGATAATTATATAGATAGCTTCAGCTAATCTGCATATTTTAGCACTTTATCCGCTCATTGGGAAAAATACTAATATTAAATGCAACCAACCGGCTAAGAAACCTGTCAATCCGCCCAAGATAATCAAAGTCGTTTCATCTTCTCTGAATGCAGGACGTAATAGGTTTTGGAACTCACGTGACGTTAGTGCCTTAATACGCTCACAGAATAACCCATAGATCTTATTGGCCCGACTTTCATTCAACTCAGGGTCACGAATGGGCACCATAGTGGCATCAATTGACTTATTAATAATGGTGTTTTTCAGCTGACCAAATTCACGTCTACCCAAGCCTACGCGTAAAGTAGTACTCACGACAGGAGATTCTAGAACGCCATATAAATGACCTTTCATTAAGTTGCGGGTCTCGGCAGCTTTGGGTCCATACATCATTTCATTCATGATGTTCTCTAAAGTCACCAGCTCTTGCACCACAATGGCCGCAAAAACCTCAGAAACTTCTGGCTGACGCTTCATAAAGCCGCCTTGCCAATAATAAGTATCAATACGAGGTAATACTGGCACAATAAATGGGAAGCCTTCTACCCGCTTAAATAGTCGAATATATTTGATAGGCTTGGGATCAACTGGGTTAAATACCATCCAAATAGCAATCCAGTTGGTTAAAAAGCCCCAAATAGCCGCAAAGAAAGGCACCGTCCAGTGCTGAGGGACTAGTAAATAAATAAACATTTGCACGATACCAAATATAAACCCAATCAGCGCACTAATATGCCAAATAAAGTTGATCTCTTTTTGACCCACTTTTAAAAACATATTGACCATCAAGCGGCGGTCATTTTCCATAGTACGCACGATCATCTGACGCATATCGACCAGCTCTTCAACATTCAGAGTCAGATCAACCACCAGTTCTCTCATAATAGTGGGTAGCTGCTCATGAGCATAGCCATAAATACGGCGTTTTAAGGCATAAGGTAAGTTGCTCCACAGCGTGGCAGAACGCTCATTCATAATCTCATCAATGAGCTGCTCAAGATTGGCATCTACCGTCTTAGTAATAAAATCAGCCATCTCTTCAGGCTCCATCGCCTTGAAGAACTCATCGAGTGACCCTAGCTTTGATAATGTCTGATCAACGATTACGCCTGAAATCTTACCGGCTTTCGCTGGCACAATGCCTTGCCAGCCAAGACCTTGCCAACCATAAGGCAGGTTTGGAATCTTGATACCCCAGAATTTAATAGGGTAAAACAACATTTTCAAAGCCATCCAAACGTGCGCCCATGTAACGAATGCCGTTACAAATGGAATGGTTAACATTGCAAAAAATTCAGGATGCGCGCTTAAGACTTGCCAGATAGAAGAGAACATGTTGGATATATCACTTATACTTAGGTTAAAGGAACCTATTTCCATGTTGTTGTGGTGTCAGTGTGCAGGATTCTAACACACTAGCTATAGATTTACTTAAATCAACTCACCGGTCCTAGTGAGACCTGATAATAGCTTGATATATGTCTAAACTGCAATAGTTTTCCCTGCACTAAAAATCATTGACCAATAGAATGAGCTTTGATTTGTTGTGATATAATTGCTAGAACTGGTCGCTTTTACAAACCACCTCCCCTTTTAAGCCGTATTTTCTTTCTTCATCCTGCTAAGTATATAAACTTAATGAAACAACCCTTATCTTCAGATACTAGCCAAGAAAATCGCAGTTTTTTTAACCGCATTTTGTTTGCTGCGTTATTTATATTCTTAGGTCTCTCAGGACTAATGGCTCGCTATTGGTTTTTGCAAGTATATTCTCACGAAAAATATACCACTCAAGCTGAGAACAACCGAGTGAAGCTAATATCCGACCCCCCTTCTCGGGGCTATATTTATGACAGAAACGGTCATTTGCTAGCGGATAACAAACCCGTATTTACTGCAATGCTCAGTCCTGACGAGGTACAAGATCCAAAGCGTACCCTTGAGCTGTTGACGCCAATTTTTGACTTAACTGAAGAAGATATTGTCGATATTTTGGCTCGTATAGAGCAAAGTAAAAACGACCCAGTGACCATTAAAATTGGTATTAATGATCAGCAGATGGCTCAGTTTAGTGAGCGCAAGCCCTTCTTTAAAGGGGTAAGTATCCAAAGTAAGCTGACTCGTAGCTACCCTCATGACGAACTATTTGCTCATGTGATTGGCTATGTGGGCCGTATTAACGACAAAGAGTCTAAAGAGATTGATAAAGAGCGCTATGCGGGCACAGACCTTATTGGCAAAATTGGTATTGAAAAATACTATGAGGATTTACTGTTAGGTAAAGCGGGTCACCAAGCCGTTGAAACCAACGTTCATGGCGATATTTTACGCAAATTAGATAATACGCCCCCAGTGCCAGGTAATGACATTTATCTAAGCTTAGATTACGGGCTCCAAAAGATAGCCCAAGACCAACTAAATGGTCGCCGAGGAGCGATTGTCGCTATTGATCCGCAAAACGGAGATGTCCTAGCTTTCGTTAGTAACCCAAGCTTTGACCCCAACCCGTTCATCTCAGGTATTTCATTTAAAGATTATGGCGCGCTACGCGATGACCCAGACCAGCCTTTATATAACCGAGCGCTGCAAGGCATGTACCCCCCTGCTTCTACTATCAAGCCGTTTGAGGGATTAGGGGCGATTCATTATGGATTAATGGGCTGGAATGACACCATTTATGACCCGGGTTATTTCACACTGCCAGGGGACAGTCACCGATTCCGTGACTGGAAAAGAGGTGGCCATGGTACGGTTAACCTGACCAAATCCATTGTCATGTCGGTCGATACTTACTACTACAAACTGTCTTATCAGATGGGTATCCAGCGCTTACATGACTGGATGGTTCGCTTCGGATTTGGTAGCCCGACAGGTATTGATTTGCCCAATGAAAAATCAGGGGTCATGCCCTCACCGAAGTGGAAGATGGATACTTATGACAAATCTTGGCTGCCGGGTGAGACTATTTCAGTCAGTATTGGTCAAGGTTACTTCTTAGCCACCCCCTTACAAGTTGCTAATGCAACAGCGATGACTGCCAACTTAGGTAAAAAGCTAACTCCGCATATGCTAAAACGCTCTGAGGGCGCAGCTGAGGTTCATCCTATCGATAGACCCACAGGTACGATTGAGTTTAATGGGTCTGAAGCTGACTGGTTAAAGATGCGTGATGCAATGGAAGAAACCATTAAGCGAGGCACAGGTAGAGGTATTTATACCAATCGCTATCGTATTGCCGGTAAAACGGGTACTGCTCAGGTTAAATCTATTGCTCAAGGTAAAAGCTATAACAAAGCGGCTTTAGATAAGCGTCACTGGGACCATGCTTGGTTTACTGGCTTTGCCCCTGTTGAGGATCCACAAATCGCTGTTGCAGTCCTAGTAGAAAACGGTGGTGGCGGAAGCTCAACCGCTGCTCCTATTGGTCGTGCCCTATTTGACTACTGGATGCTGCGTCGACCAAACAACCCGCTCGTTCCTCCTAGCCCTGAAGAGCTAGAAGTCATTAGAGCAGAAAAAGCAGCCGCCAAAGCGCTACTAGACGCTGAGCGAGAGGCACAAGAGGCTTTAGAAAAAGAGGCTTTAGAAAAAGAGGCAGAAGAAGCTGAGGCCAATAAGCCTGAGACAAGCTCAGAAACCTAAAGGCCCTTGTGTCAAAAAGCACTTAAATCTACTATTTATAAAGCTAAGTTATAAGGCGAAGGTAATGAACGCGAAACGAAACCGTCCCCACAAAGCTGCTGATTCAAGACGCTCTACCAAAGGTAAAGCCAAGGCAACGGGTCAGGTCCGCATCATAGGAGGTCAGTTTCGACGCCAGCTAGTGCCTTTTATAGATGCGGATGGCCTGCGACCTAGCCCTGATAGATTAAGAGAGACTTTGTTTAACTGGATTCAGTTTGAGCTTCATGATGCCTATGTTTTAGACCTATGTGCTGGTAGCGGCGTTTTAGGTTTTGAAGCCTTATCCCGCGGAGCAAGTTGGGTCGATTTTATTGAACTTCAGCCCAATCAAGCCTCTTTAATAGCTCAAACGGCACAAAAGCTTAAATTACCAAATGACTGCTTTCGAGTGTCTGTGGGAGATGCTTTAGAAAAAATCCCCACCTTATCTGTGCAAACATCCATTGATAAGGCCATTTGCTATCATGTTGTCTATGTAGATCCCCCTTACGACCTTGATTTATGGGTGCCTATGATTGATCTGCTCATTAAGCATAAGTTGGTAGACTCACAGACTTTTTTTTATTTAGAAGACAAACGAGAGCTAAGTCAAACTTTGCAGCAGCTGTCTTATGACTATACTGTGCTTAAAGAGACTAAAATGGGCCAAGTTTATGCAACTTTGCTACAGATAGAGCAAATCTAGTCTCTGATAATAAAAATACGGCCTCTAAATATATCGCCTCTACTCTCTTAATATAGACTATAATTTGTACAATAAATAAGTTTATAGCTCGGCTAAATAGCTTTTAATGAAATAAAGCCCTCTATTTACAATCTTATATTGCTTTTTTTGTAGGCAATGACTACAATGTGCGTCTGTTTTTTGAGAGCCCCGTTTCCCCCAACACTCTCAACGACAGTGAAGCAGTTAACCTGTTTCACAGATAACTGTTTCACTCGATAACTTAAGGTTTAATCATGAAAACACAAAGTGCAAAGCCCGCTGAGGTTACTCACGACTGGTATATCGTCGATGCTGAAGGTAAAACTTTAGGTCGTCTTGCCACTCAAATCGCTCATCGCCTTCGCGGTAAGCATAAGCCATCTTTCACTCCGCACGTAGATACTGGCGATTATATCGTTGTTATCAATGCAGACAAGATCGCTGTAACTGGTAAGAAAGCCCAAGACAAAAAATACTATCGTCACAGTGGCTACCCTGGCGGCATTAAAGAGACTAACTTCACTAAGTTAATCGCTCATAAGCCAGAAGAAGTTCTTTTGAAAGCCGTAAAAGGTATGTTACCTAAAGGCCCTCTTGGTTATGCTACCATTAAGAAGTTGAAGCTATATGCTGGTACTGAGCATCCACATGCCGCCCAGCAGCCTAAAGAACTAGACATCTAATCGCATAATCAGGAGTAAGTTATGGAACGCAATTACGGAACTGGTCGTCGTAAAACGTCAACTGCCCGTGTCTTTTTATCAAAAGGTACTGGTAACATCGTTGTAAACGGCAAACCACTTGATGAATACTTCGGTCGTGAAACTTCACGCATGGTTGTTCGTCAGCCACTAGAATTACTTGATTCAGCTGAATCATATGATATCTACGCTACTGTTAAAGGTGGTGGTATCAATGGTCAAGCCGGTGCTATCCGTCATGGTATCACTCGCGCGCTAATCGAGTCTGACGAAACTTTAAAGCCTGCTCTTAAAGAAGCTGGTTTCGTTACTCGTGACTCACGTCAAGTTGAACGTAAGAAATTGGGTCTACGCAAAGCGCGTAAACGTCCTCAATTCTCGAAGCGTTAATTTATTTTATAGGCAGAGTTATATTTGCTTATTTAATATTAAAAAAACCCTTGTTGACTCAAGGGTTTTTTTATTTTTACAGATGAGAATTTATTTTATTACTAAAATAGCTTAGAATAGACACAATTAGTAATATTAGGCAAAGCCAATGTAACCCAACATTTATTATTAATGACAAATAACACCTATGGAATGCAGTGTTATTGTCTTCTTATTGCATTGGGTTTTACATACCAGTATGAAATGCAGCGAGTTACTTATATACTAAGCCTCGTCGTTTCATGACTTTTATCTGGAGGAAGTTTTTAATGAGCCATGCCGAAGGCGTCAACATAAAACGCCGTAGAGTTTTGATCGCTTCGACTGCCGCTATAGGCGCAGTTGGAGTTGCTTCGGTGGCCACACCATTCGTGCGCTCTTGGTATCCAAGTGCGAAGGCCGAAGCTGCAGGTGCTGCCGTAACACAAGACATTAGTGCTATCGAAGATGGCCAAATGATTGTGGTTAAATATCGCGGTAAGCCAATATTTGTCGTTAAGCGTACTGAAGAGATGGTGGCTAACTTAGAGAAGGTAACTCCTCAGCTAAGTGATCCGAATTCTGATGCTTCAGTACAGCCTGAATATGCCAAGAACGCTACTCGCTCGCGTGAGCCTAGCGTTTTAGTTGTAGAAGGTGTTTGTACCCACCTAGGGTGTGCACCTAACTACCGTCCAGAAGTAGGCGCTGCTGATTTAGGTGGTAATAGCTGGTTCGGTGGATTCTTCTGTCCTTGCCATGGTTCGAAATACGATCTAGCTGGCCGTGTGTACAGTGGTGTTCCTGCTCCGACTAACTTACCAGTACCAGAATACAGCGTAGATGGTCCTATCTTAACTGTTGGGGAGGCGTAATCATGAGTTTTGGTAAAAAAATGATGAGTTGGGTTGATGCCCGCTTCCCTGCTACTGAGACGTATGAATATCATATGTCAAAGTACTACGCACCAAAAAACTTTAACTTTTGGTACTTCTTCGGTGTTTTATCGATGATTGTGTTAGTCAACCAGCTAGTAACTGGTATTTGGCTAACCATGATGTTTAACCCAAGCGCTGAAGGTGCGTTCGCCTCTGTTGAATACATCATGCGTGATGTTAAAGGCGGCTGGTTAATTCGTTATATGCACTCTACCGGTGCGTCTGCCTTCTTCGTGGTAGTCTACCTACACATGTTCCGCGGTATGCTTTATGGCTCATACAAGAAGCCACGTGAGCTTATCTGGTTGATTGGTATGGGTATCTACCTATGTCTAATGGCGGAAGGCTTCTTCGGTTACCTACTACCATGGGGTAACATGTCATTCTGGGGTGCTCAGGTTATTCTTAACTTACCTGCTGCTATTCCTGTCATTGGTGACGGCCTTGCTGAATGGGTTCGTGGTGACTACCTAATCTCTGGTATTACCCTAAACCGTTTCTTCGCTCTACACGTTGTGGCAATTCCACTTGTGTTAGTTGGCTTGGTATTCATTCACTTAGTAGCCCTACACCATGTGGGTTCAAACAACCCTGATGGCGTTGATATTAAGAAGCTAAAAGATAAAAATGGTGTGCCTTTAGATGGTGTTCCATTCCACCCTTACTACACTGTGCATGACATGGTTGGTATCGTGGTATTCTTTATCATCTTCTTTGCTGTGGTATTCTTCTTCCCAGAAGGCGGTGGTTTCTTTATTGAAAGACCAAACTTTGAAGCAGCTAACGCTCTGAAGACCCCACCACACATTGCTCCAGTTTGGTACTACACACCATTCTATGCAATCTTACGTGCGGTTCCAGATAAGTTAGGTGGTGTTATTGCCATGGGTGGCGCTATTGCCATGCTGTTCTTACTACCTTGGTTAGACCGTTCACCTGTGAAGTCTATTCGTTACAAAGGTATCCTATCTAAGATTGCTCTAGGTATCTTCGTAGTTAGCTTCCTGGTATTAGGTTACTTAGGTGTGGCACCTGCTACTCCAGTTAACACTATCCTAGGTCGTATCTTTACTATCTTGTACTTCTTATATTTCTTATTGATGCCAATTTACACATCAATTGAGACATGTAAGCAGCCACCTGAACGCGTTACTGGAGGTCACTAATGAGTGCTTTAACTAAATCATTGACCGGCTTCGGATTTGGTGTTGCTTTAACACTAGCCGCTACCACATCTGCCCAAGCGGCAGGTGCGGAGAGCTGCGGTACCTTTACCAACGCAGAAGGTGTAGAAGAGCAGCTAGCTTGTAGTACTGCCCCAATTGACTTCTCTAACAAAGGGTCATTGCAGCGCGGTGCTACCATGTTCATGAACTACTGTGCTAGCTGTCACACGGCAAAATATGTGCGTCACTCGCGTATTGCTCAAGACTTAGAGATTCCACCTGAGTTGGTTGAAAAGTACCTATTGGTAACTTCAGATCAGATCGGTGATCATATTGACAATGGCGTTGACCCAGACATTCAAGCAGGTTGGTTTGGTGCGCCACCACCAGATTTATCACTAGAGACTCGCTTACGTAGTGATGACTGGGTTTACACCTACTTACTAAGCTTCTATGAAGATCCAAGCCGTCCTTGGGGTGCCAACAACTTGGTACTACAGAACGCAGCGATGCCTCATGTACTTCTAAACTTACAAAACGAGTTAGGTGAAGAAGAATATCGTAGTCGTGTGGGTGACTTAGTCAACTTCATGGCTTGGATGGCAGAGCCTGTTCGTGAAGACCGTAAACGTTATGGCTTCTTCGTGATGATCTTCTTATTGATTTTATTAATCCCAGTTTATCTATTGAACAAAGAGTTCTGGAAAGACGTTAAATAATCTCTCCCTACTCTAAATGAGCATAGAAAACTGAGAAAAAAGACGATAGAAACCTATCGTCTTTTTTTATGCATTAAATTTGGTAAAGATTATGCAATTGATTAACCTAGGCAGTTTGGTTACTATGCTAGTCTATTCATTGCTTTATGTAGTCTATGATTGATCCTAAAGACATTCCTGACAGCCAGATTGTGCTGTATGCTGATGATGGTTACGATAGCCATGTAGTCCGACTGTTGTTAGCAGAAAAAAAAGTGAAGTATTATTTATCGCTCCTTGATAGCGAACGACCAGAAGATTTACGTCAGTTAAATCCTTACAATACCATTCCCGTTTTGGTACATCGCGACTTTAGCTTATATGAGCTAAATGTCATTTTTGAGTATCTAGAAGACAGATACCATGGTCATAAGCTATTGCCTGATAGTCCCAAACAAAAAGCACTACAACGACAACTTGCTTGGCGTATCCAAAATGACTGGTTAAAGCTGGGCCGTATTTTATTAACTCATAAAGACAGCATTAACCCGCAACAAGCCAAAATTGCCCATCAAAAGTTATCTGATGCTTTAGTGACTTTATCTCCAGTATTTGGACAATCTAGTTATTTTATGTCGGATGAGTTTGGCTGGTGTGATGTATTACTAGGCGCTATGCTATATCGGCTTGATGAGATGCAAATAGAGCTGCCTACTCACTTATGTCGTCCTTTGATTGAGTATCAAAAGCGCCTATTTGAGCGCGAAAGCTTTTTACAAACTATAGAATAAATAAATTTAAAATATAAAAGAGGTTACTATGACAGAAGAGCTGAACTTGACCCCCACTCGTCCTTATATGATCAGAGCTTTTTATGAGTGGTTAGAGGACAATGCTCTAACTCCCTACTTGCTCGTTGATGCCACTCAAGACAATTTAGTGATTCCAACAGAGCACGTTCAAGATGGTAAAATCGTATTAAATATTGCCAGCCAAGCCACAGGCAATATGAATATCGACAATAACTACATTAATTTCAATGCCCGATTTGGTGGAGTCTCTCGCGAGTTATGGATTCCTATGCAGGCTGTGATGGCACTTTTTGCTAAAGAAAATCAGTCTATTGCCATGCCTTTTGACCCTTCAGAATATGATAATTTTACCCCCGAAGAGCCTGAGCCTTCTAAGCCTAAGCCTTCTAAAGCAGAGACAGTTGAGCGAGCTAAAAAAGCAGGGCTAAAAATCCTAAAATAATCAGTCAATTATCAACCAAAAAAATGGCTGTAATAAGTTAGACTATCTTAATATTTAAAAACCGTTGATAATATAAAGGTCTCTTTTTAGAGGCCTTTTATTTGCGCTCAATAAATAGTTGTCATGTTATGAAAAACCAACGGTAACCACCCCATTAACTTATTGTGTGATAAAACATGCCCAGTTATTACATTACTCCGGACATACTAATTTACCTATTCGATATGGTCGGGGTTATTGCCTGTGCCATTGCCGGCACCCTACTCGCCCAGCATAAGGGATTTGATATTGCAGGTTGTATCTTGGTCTCTATGGCGAATGCTATCGGCGGTGGTACCATCCGTGATGTGATAATCGATCGCCATCCGCTGTTTTGGATGACAGATTTAAACTACATCATTGTGATTACCATTACCTCATTAATTCTGCAAATATTCTTTCATCTGTATCATAAAATCGATACTGCATTAAAGTTTTTTGATGCCATTGGCCTTGCCGCTTTTAGTGTTATTGGTCTAAAAGTTGCTCTTTCCCAAGGCGTTGCCCCTGCCATCGCTGTTTTAATGGCGGTTTGTACTGCTATTGTCGGAGGTATGGTTCGAGATATTATTTGTAATGAAATTCCTTTGGTGCTGCAAAGAGAAATCTATATCACCGCAAGCGTGATTGGCTCATGCTGTTACTTTGTCATGCAAGCCCTTGGTGTCGATCCAGGGGTTAACGACTTATTAACCTTGGGTATTATATTTTTCGTTCGTATCTTGGCACTTATCTTTGACTGGCACCTACCTTCTATTCGCTTAGTTGATTAGTAGATTGTAGAGCAATAAAAAAGCCTAAACGTCACAGTTTAGGCTTTTTATTTGTTATCAACTCATCAACATTTAGGGCACTATGTGAGTCACTGCCAAATCTTTGACCATCATTTGAATGTTTTGATTGCCATTCCACTCATTAATATTCAATTCATACAAGACATGTACCTCTTTGGCCCGATAATCCCATTTATCTGTATCGTAATTAAACCAAATGGCATCTACCGGATACAGCACGCCAGGATATTTTAAAGAAAGCTTTAAATGCTTATCTTTTAAAATTCGACTGTCTAAAACTTCAAATAGGCCATCAAATTGTGGGGCCACAAAGCCATGACCCCAGATATGACTGTGAGTTAATGCTTCAACAAATTGCAGACTAAAATCGTCTGCTATCAGTTCCCCATCAGTAAACTGCTCTTCTTCAAATAAAGAAGGCTCTAAGCTTTGCATCAACTGCTCAAAGGCCTCAGAAAAGCGCTCAAAATGCTTCTTTTTAAGCGTGAGGCCGGCAGCCATAGCATGACCCCCAAAATGAGTAATCAGTTCAGGATCGCTCTCTGCAATGCTCTCAATGGCGTCTCGAATATGAATCCCTGGAATAGATCGGGCCGAACCTTTAATGGCATCCTCATCACCCACTTTGGCTTCATCGGCAGGAGCAAAGACGATCGCAGGTCGATAGTGGGTTTCTTTTAGGCGGCCGGCAACAATACCAATGACCCCTTGATGCCAATCATCTTGATATAAAATAAGACTGCGTAAGCCACTTGTCTTTGTTTTAGCTTCAGCTGAATCTTTTTCATTCGTACTGGCGGACTGTGAGTCATCAGATACCTGTAGCTGGCGTAAGATATCATCGGCTTGCTCACGCATGCCCCCCTCTACAAAACGGCGCTCTTTGTTGAGCTTATCAAGCTCAAATGCCAAACGTTTTGCCTGCTCCATACTGTCTGCCATCAAGCATTCAATACCAATACGCATATTGTCCATACGCCCAGCCGCATTGATACGAGGTCCAATGACGAAGCCAAAGTCTTGAACGGTCATCTTTTGTGGGTCACGGCCCGCAAGCTCGAGCAAGGCTAAAATGCCTAATGAACAGCGACCTTCTCGTATTGCCGCTAAGCCATGCGCCACCAAAGTTCTATTATTGTGATCTAATACCCCAACATCAGCCACAGTTCCTAGGGCTACCAAATCCAAATAACGGCTTACCTGAGCACTAGAGCGCCCTGCCTCACGGCGATATTTAGACAATCGACCCAATAAATAAAACGCCACGCCTACGCCAACCAAAGCCTTGCTATCAAATTCACATTGCAATTGGTTAGGGTTAACCACAGCGTGTGCTTCAGGATTAGGTTTAGTAGTTAAATGGTGGTCAGTGATTATCACTGTAATACCATTTTCTCGCGCTTTATCGACCCCTTCGTGGCTGGAAATACCATTATCCACGGTGACAATAATATCAGGAGCATACTCATCAATCCCTAACTGCACAATTTCAGGGGTTAATCCATAGCCGTACTTGAACCTATCTGGCACCACAAAGTCAACTTCTGCACCCATCTCCCCCAGTACTCGCATCATTAAAGCGGTACTGGTTGCCCCGTCACAATCAAAGTCGCCAACGATTAATATGCGCTGTTGACTTTCGATGGCTGTGTCTAAAATCTTTACCGCTTCGTCGATGTCTTTTAGCCCATCAGCAGGTAACAAGGTGGATAACCCATAATCTAAAGCCTCGCTACTTTTGACACCGCGGGCTAAAAAAAGGCGGGTTAGAGTTGGAGAGTATTGATATAAATTTTGTAAGCCTTCAGGCAAATCAGCAGGGAGCTTTCCAGTAAATCGTGGGGTCAAATTCAACATAATTTTTATATAGTTAACTCATTAAGGGAGATAGGAAACAGTAAGTTCAATTAAAACAGCAAGTCCAGTTAAAGACGATTAGGGCAATGGCTTGATTTTTAAATTAAAATTATAATTTTTTACAAAACTTACGCGGTTAGGCGTTGTAGATACAAACTCGCACTTGTGTCAAACTAAGGATTCTTTAAAATTCCTACTATAAACCAATAGCTTATTAATTGAACTGTAAATTTTCAAAGACGATAGAAGACTAAGCTTTCCTATTAAGTCTTCATATAATCTGTCTTAATAGCAGTTTCTTACATTAACTCTACTATAAGGATGCTTCATGATAACTCTTCCTGCAGCTGAAAAACTACCAGAAACCATTGATCCTGATTTAAACCTAGAAAAGATCAAAAAAGAATGCCAAGAAATGGTTAAAAAACGTGCTAAATATTCTGCAGGTGCTGCCATTATCCCGGTTCCTTTTGTTGACATCGCAATTGATGCTGGCATCTTAACCCAACTGCTTCCAGAAATCAGTGCTCGTTTTGGTCTAATCTCTGAGCGTGAATCTGCTATCGACTTAGATGCCAAAGAAATTCATTGGAGCGAAATGAAAAACCGTGCGGTAGATTTTGCCGGTTTAATGGCCACTCGCGGGGTGGTGAAAAAGACCGTACAAGGTTACGGTGGACGTATTGTGGCCAAACAAGTAACCAAGTTTATTCCATTAGGCGGTCAAATGGTTGCGGCTACTATGGGTTATATGATTTTTAAAAAGATTGCTAATGATCACATCAATCAGTGCTACAAGCTAGCCAAAAATATTCAGCAAAATCAGCACAGCCAAAACGTTTAATCTTTATCCAATTTCTTAGCTAATTTAAGCCGCTAGAATACACAAAGCCCCCATAATTAATTATGGGGGCTTTGTTTGCTTTGATATGCTTTGATATAAGACTAAGCAGTTAGAAAATATTGGTCAAAATCAGGTAACTGATCATAGACATGGTCGCTGCTGCAGGTAAAGTCACTACCCAAGCTAGACCAATTGGCTTCATCAGGCCCCAGTTGGTGTTCTTATTCACCATACCAATACCCAATACCGCACCCACTAATACGTGAGTACTTGAAACTGGTAGACCTAACATAGAAGCACCCATAACCACGGCCGCTGCTGATAATTCAGCTGAGAAACCAGAAGCTGGATGCATTTGCGCTAAATTGGTACCAACCGTTTGAATAACTTCTTTACCAATGAACCATAAGCCCACAATTAGAGCCACACCAAAGGTAACCATAACAGGAGCAGGTACGGCAGCTTCACTGGCGATAGCGTTGGTACGAATAACGTCCATAATCGCAGCAAAAGGACCCACCGCGTTAGCAATATCGTTAGCACCATGACTGAATGCAAAGCCAGCAGCAGTAAAGACCTGCATCCAACTAAATAGAATAAAAGTCGCTCGGGTTAAATCCTCTTTTTGCTTACCTTTAATACTCTTAGTGTAGATATAAGTGGTTAGCCAAATTAGGGCACCCACCATGATCATTAACAAGAAGCCATGTAAAGAAGTCAGCGTCATCTTCACATTACTTAGGCCCTTGAACACAACCATAGCCGTCATTACCACACCGCCAAACGCTGCAATTAAAGGCACCCAATGACGTAATGCTTTTAGGGTGTCAATACTCGCTCTTTCGCGTTCAATATCATAAAGCTCTTGGTAGTAATCCGTCTCTAAGTCGTCACGCTCTGTGTCTTCATCTTTATAGATTTCTTGGTCACGAACCATCTTTGAGGTATAGGATATCTGCAAAGATTCAGCCAGCTCGTTTAACCACTCTTTATGACGCTTTTTAAGGGCTTTTTTGGCAGCTTTTAACTCTTTCACACGCTCTTCTGCGCGGTCGTTATAAGCTAAGATATTGACCTTAATTTGACCATAAAGAAGGTAAGCTAAGACGCCGCCCAATAATGGAGATAGGATCCAAGAGATGGCAATCTGCCCCACTTGGTCCCACTGTACTGTTGATAAAGCGGTTTCGGTACCGCCAATCTGAATACCCATTATTATGGAGCTCCCCACCACGCCACCAATAATTGAGTGGGTAGTAGAGACAGGTAACCCCTTTTTGGTAGCAAATAGCAACCAAAATGCTGCAGCAATCAAGGCTGACAACATCACATAAATAAATAAGTTAGGGGTAACTGCTGGACCTAAGAATTCTAGATCAACGATGCCTTTACGAATGGTGTCAGTAACTTCACCACCGGCAATAACTGCCCCAGACACCTCAAAAATAGCAGCAACCGCTAAAGCTTGGGGGATGGTTAACGTACCTGCGCCTACGGACGTACCAAATGAGTTTGCGACATCGTTACCGCCAATATTGAAGGCCATAAAGATGCCAAATACAGTGGCGACGATAAACAGCGTAGTTTGTTGATGGTTAGTATAATCTAGACCCCACCATATAAAGCAGGCCGTAACTGCAAAAAGGAAAATACCAAAGGTATAGTTAGCCTTTGCTGATCCCTTAAAGTGGGTACCACTAGGTGTAGTTGACTTTGGAAGCATGATATTTCTGAGCCAATCGGAGGTGAAAATGTAAAACCCCGAGAAATCGGGGCTTCAATGAATTAAAACAAGTCCGTTTGATCGAGACAATTACCAACCCTACGCTACATAAGGATTTAAGCCTATTTTAGCGTAAGGTTATTAGCATTATTTGACAGGCGGTTATGCCCATTATAAATAAATTCTGTCTATTATACCCTTGTCAGGTTGAACTTGAAACAGCTGTTTTTTTAACCTCAAATTTTAATCACTTTTTCAAGTTGCGCAATGGCATGATCCAATACCGCCAATCTTGCCGTTCGCTTATCATTGGTAGCCACAACATGCCAAGGGGCATTCTTCGTATTTGTCCGTGCCAGCATATCTGCAGCTGCTTGCACATACTCATGCCACTTATCGCGATTGCGCCAGTCATCTTCGGTCAGTTTAAACTGTTTGTGTGGCGTCTCTTTTCTTTCCTCAAAGCGCTCTAGCTGCTCCTGCTTATCTATAGCTAGCCAATATTTAAGAATAATGGTTCCTTTCGCAGCCAAATCGCGCTCCATGCGATTGATTTCCTCATAAGCGCGTTGCCAAGCGGCCTCACTGGCAAACCCTTCAATTCTTTCTACCAGTACGCGGCCATACCAAGTCCGATCAAAAATTGCGATTCGACTCAAGCGCTCTTCTTTTAAGGTTGGAGAGAACTCAGGCATACGCTTCCAAAATCGCCACAAATAAGGGTGTTGCAGCTCAATGCGATTTGGGGCCGAAATATTATAAATCTGATACTCACGAGGGTCTAATGGAGCAACCAACCGCTTAATAGCCCCTCCTTTACCTGCCGCATCCATGCCTTCAAAGGCAAATATCACATGATGGTTGGTGGGCTCGTCCTCCCCGTCTTTGCCTCTATAATCAGCTCGGGCACGTAACAGTTCAGCCAAGCGCTGTTGCTTTTTGGCCAACGCTTTTTGATAATCAGTTTTGCCTATATCCGGATCATCAATATCAGTTAGCTTATCTGGCACATCTGCCCACGAAAAGGCTGCATTGATATTACGACTGATTTCAGATACCAAAGGATGTTTGCTGTCATTTTGATGACTGCTTAATAAAGCGCTTTGAGTGGCATGCAACACCTCATGGCAAAAATGAAGATTGGCTTCTTCTGAATAGCCTTGATCCTTATAATCCTTTTTCGATTTATTTTCGGTGATATCTTCAGGCTCACTGCCATCAATGATGACCCAGTCTTGCTGCTGACTTAAAATAACTTTGGCAATTTTATTAAAGCGTTTGACCTTCTTTTTACTCTGCCAATCCATATGGTACAACCACTCTGGATCCTCTTTATCGTCTTTTATACGGTGCTTTAAGGTATCTTCATCTATATGAAACCAACATTTTAATATCTTGGTGTGGTTGTTCATTAGATCAAGCTCAAACTCTGCCAATAAATCCAGCTGATGATGCAGATAAACTTCCCATGTTTTAAATCCATCTTCCTTATCATCAGACTTATCCTGCTTCATCAGCCTTAGTGCGCCCTCAATTAGGTCGGCATACCAGTTACCAAAGTACGCAGTTATATTGCCATGACGTGGCAATTTCGCCACGTGTGGCTGCCAGATAGGCTCATATTTACTGGGTATCGTACCAATCGTGGCCTCAACGTTTAACAATCTTGGATCTACCCACTGGCATAACTGAGTCACGGCTGCCCCTTTGCCCGAATACTCCATACCATTTACTAGTACCAATAGACCCGTGGCTTGCCCTTGCTGACGGGTTTCACGCAAGGCATATTGTGCCTTCACCAGCTCTAAGCGTAACTCATCTTCATCCATATGGAATTTGCTTAAAGGGTCAGCATTAATACGCATCTCTTTGCTTTCATTCTTATTATCTTTAGACATTTTTTCTTCCTTTAAAATAAATCACTACCTGTTATCAGACTTATACAGGCTTTGAACCTAAAATTCGTGGTAGGCTTTGATATTATGTAGCGCTTACATATAGTATTATCACAATTAAAATTAGGTTTGATAAAATAAAGCCAAATTGTATTGGCATCACTATAATGCATACGCCAAATACAATGCCATAGATTTATGACAACGAATATCGCTTGCTACATAATTCATATTTAACTCATACCAAGTTAACTGGCATATTTTTGATTAATTGATTTTATTTTGTCTACAATTTTTATCTTTATCTAACTTTGTTACTAGTATTTTCATAGTTACTAAAATTTTTCACATAAAATAATTTACTAACCCGAGTCAGGAGTTTTCTATGTCTGCCCTATCCGATTTAAGTGTTGAGTTAAAACAGTTTTGGGAGCTACCCCATCATAATGACCCTAAGCTTGCAACAAAATTAGCAGAAGTCCAAAGCTGGCAAAAAGACCGTATTCGCAATACCCATGCTGAGCTTTTTTCTCAACCAAAAAACAAACCGATGGCAGACTACTTTTTAACCCACTTATACGGCGGCGATAGCTTAAATCAAATCGTCAGTCAGCTTGAAAAAATTGTACCAAAAGCACAAAAAGTTGAAAAACTGGCCCCATCAAATGCTTTAGAAACAGGGACTTTAGGTGTAGAAACTGCTATCACCTCAACCAAGCTTGATCTTAAATTGGCTCAGTGGCTAATTGATAATGACCTTGAGGTTAATGAAGCCAATATGAAAAAAGCTTATTTGGCCGTTAATGATGAGGCCGCTCGTCGTCAGCAAATCGAAGATTTAAAGCAAGTGTGCTACCGCAGTGATAAATACTTAAACTCATTTATCGTACAAAAGTCTTTTAAACTGGTCAAAAAACAAGCTTACAAACGTAATCTTCAGCCTTTATACGACTTTATTGATGCCGGCTTCTCAGCCATGAAACCTCTTAAGAGTGTGGGCAGCTTTATTGATCCTTTCTGTGAGCGTGAGCTGGCTATTATTGACGAAGTACATCACGGTGCCTAAGCACGCTTACGGTTGCCTATCTAGGTAAGCAGCCCTTTACTATTTGATGTATTATAAGTGTCATCAAGCCCCTTTACTTTTGGTTAGCAATTAAGCAAACAATAGGCACATAGCCCTATTACACTTGTAGATTAATCACTCAACTTACTCTACACTTGATTGCTAACCTCTCAGTACTATTTAATGAATAAATACTTAATGTATAAATACTAAAATCAGGATCTATAATGAGCCAACCCAACAACCAAAATAACGACACTGCAAGCCTGCAAACTAAATTGGTCCAAGACACCATTGACCATACTCATCAAACCAATGCCAAGGTGCAGCAGTCGCTACAATCTAATTCTGCTAAGCAAACCGTATTAAATGAGCAGTTTAGCGATGTCTCTGAGTTACCTGAAGGCACACCACAAGGCCAACAGACTACCCGTCCTTTTAACGCAGACCAAACTGAACCAAGCAGCAATCAGCCTACCCAAAGCTTTGAAGAGTTAACCGGCCAACGTAAATTACCTCGCTTTAACCCAAAAGATGATATCAATAACCCACATACTCCTGATACCGACGGCTTAGAAGAAACTCACTTTGGCTATAAAAAAGTTAAAAAAGCTGAAAAACAAGCAAGAGTAGCCGATGTATTTACCTCTGTGGCTAAGAAATACGACATCATGAATGACTTGATGTCTTTTGGTATCCACCGCTTATGGAAACGCTACACCATCAGTTTGTCAGGTGTGCGTGCCGGTCAGCATGTGCTAGATATCGCAGGCGGTACAGGCGATCTGGCCAAAGCATTTAGCCGTGAAGTGGGTCGTAACGGTAGAGTGGTTTTATCAGACATTAACGCAGCCATGCTAGATGTCGGACGTGAGCGCTTAATCAATGCGGGCTGTAACAACGTTGATTTCGTATTAGCAAATGCTGAAACCCTAGCCCCTTTTGAAGATGAAAGTTTTGATCTATTAACCATCAGCTTTGGTCTACGCAACGTAACCGATAAAGACGCGGCTTTACGTGCTATGTACCGTGTGCTTAAGCCAGGTGGCCGTTTACTTATCTTAGAATTCTCTAAGCCTATTTTTGAGCCTTTATCAAAAGCATACGATTTGTACTCATTTACTGCCTTACCTCTTATGGGTAAGATTGTGGCCAATGACTCAGAAAGCTATCAGTATTTGGCCGAATCTATTCGCATGCACCCTGATCAGCAGACTCTGAAAAATATGATGGAAAATGCAGGCTTTGTGAACTGTGATTACCACAACCTAACGGCAGGTATCGTAGCCGTTCACCGTGGCTTTAAAAAATAAATCACGGCAGTAAAATCGGTACTGGCGTCTCTTTCACAGCTACCAGACTCAATAATTTTTTTAGGCGGCGATTTATGATTACAGTTCTAATATTAACCGGCATAGAAAAGCTTATAAACTTTGCTATTTTAAGTGATGAGATCACCAAATCTGGGCTATCTCCTCTATCAGGTAAAGTATTACGCTTAACTATGGCCATGCCTGAATTTAGTATTGATGTGCATTTTAACGAAGATCACATCCGATTTGAGCCGGTCTCTCAAGTTGAAAGTGTGTTTGAAACGCCAGGTACTGCAGCCAACTCTGAAAGAGAACAAGCTTGGCAAGAGTACGTTGCTATCGGCAGTAGCCAGCCAGACTGTACCATTAAAGTGGAGAATCCGGCTGAGCTGATGAACCTTATGCGAGATGCCAGTGGCAACCTACCCATTGAAGGCGATTATCGAGTCTTAATGCAGGTCAAACAACTGGTTTCTGGCTTTAATCCAGATATCGCAGGCCAGCTTGAGCCTTTAATTGGTCCTGCTCTTGCGATGCAGCTTAACCTGTTGATTAAGTATTTAAAAGGTAACGTGCGTCATACCGCCAAGCATGCTTTTAATGATGTGGCCGACTGGGCCAATGAGGTAGCGGGTAATCAGCCTCCTGACCCTGTTGAAGAGCAAGAAGCCAATGATCTAAAACAGCAGCTTCTTAAACTACGTGCCGACATCGAGCGTGAAGAAGCTCGACTGGCGATGATCAAGGCTGAACAGGCTCGTCTTAAAGGCGACAGCCAGTCTTAAAGTAGAGGCCAGTTTACCTCCGCACAAGCAAAACTTTAATTACCTACTTAACTATTACCTACTTAACTAAGCTATCTTAAATTTAAGGTGGCTTTTTTTATGGGTTTATTTTTGCAGATAATTCAGTCAATTTGTCTTATCTAACCGGCTTCAGCCATTCTTAAAATGGTTCTCCCGTGGTATCATTAATGACAATTATTTAAGCTGATTAAGACTCCGTAGTGAGTCACTGCTTTCTTTATACTCCTGATATGGGTTGCTCCACATGCTGTTATCTCATCGCAAAAGACTACTCGAGCTTTGGCGTATCGCCGCTCTTCACCGCCTTGACACTCACCTTCCCATAGAAGACGCTCCCCAGCTACAGTCTGTGGCACGTATGATCAAATCTCACCCTGCAGCTTGGGGTAAGAAGCATCAGCCCAATGGTGTGAAGTTTGCTTTAGAAGAGATGGGGACCTTGTTTCTTAAACTAGGTCAGCTGCTGTCTACTCGGCGAGATCTAGTTACCCCTGAGATTATCGAGCAACTGGTTCAGCTTCAGGACCGAGTCAAACCCTTCGATGTCAGTATTGCTATTGCACAAATTGAAGACCCAAAATTTGGTCTTGGCAAAACCATTAACGAGCTTTTTTCTCGCTTTGATACCAAGCCTTTAGCCGCAGCTTCTATTGCTCAGGTACATACTGCCGCCTTGCATGACGGCCGTGAAGTAGTAGTTAAAGTGGTCAGACCTGATATTCATGAGCGTATTGTCTCTGACTTCGAATTATTACGCGACATGGCACAGTGGACCTCTGCCCGTCTAGAGGCGGCACGTGCCGTGCGTATTATTGAGGTAGTAGAAGACTATCGTCAAATCATGCTAAATGAGTTGGACTTAACCTTTGAGGCAGACAATACCACTAAGATGCGTAATAACTTCTTAGGCTCCTCAATGATGTATGTGCCAGAGGTTTATGCCGACTCAAAAAGCGTGATGGTGATGGAGCGCATTGTGGGTGTGCCTATCTCACATACTCATGTGTTTGATGAATTGGGCTATGACCGTGCTGCCTTAGCCGAAAAAGGCTTAACCATTTTCTTCACGCAAGTGTTCCGCGATAACTTCTTCCATGCCGACATGCATCCAGGGAACGTCTTCGTTGAGACCTTGCCAGCAGATACGCCAGAGCCTTATCGCTTCTACCCTAGATATATTGGCCTAGATTGCGCCATTATGGGTGAGCTGTCAAAAGACGATCAGATGATCGTGGCACGCATGCTGTTAGCGGTCATGAACAACAACTTCAGCAACTTGGTAGATATTGTCAGCCGAGCGGGCTGGATACCACCAAACACCGACAAGCATGCCCTAACCCGTGATATGCGCCGCACAGTTGCCCCGATGGTATTGAAGCCTATCAATGAAATAGACTTCGCTGGTGTGCTAATGCAAATTTTAGACATTGCTCGTCGCCACCACATGAGTATTCCGCCCCAGCTTATGCTGCTATTAAAAACTTTGGTACACGTTGAAGGTCTAGGTCGCGACTTATATCCAGAGCTTGATATTTGGTCATTGGCCAAGCCGATTTTGACCGGTTGGGTAAAAGAACAGCTGGATCCTGCCCGCAATATGCGTGAATTACGTGAACAGCTTCCTGAGTTATTATTATCAACCGCTCAAGTACCAAAGCTATTAGATCAAGGCTTACAAAGTATGGCCTCACAAGGGTCAAGACAAGATCAGCAGCTGCGTGAAATTCAGCAAATCCGCGCCGATATGCTAAATGATAGGCGCAAAGACTGGATCGCTCTAGCAGGCTTTGTTATCAACGTAGCCATTGCCACGCAAGTTATCGCTTGGCTATCGCCGATATTTTATATATTGGCCGTGTTATTTGTACTGTGGCGTATCTTAGGCTAGATTCTGTCTAAGCTTGCGTTTCAACCCAAGCTGGCAGCGAGCAACTATAGTCAAAATAATGACCAAGGCTTATAAGGCTGTCAGCTTATACCCAACTCCCATTCTTTAGATATCTTAGTGAGTGTTAACCATGCGTCATGCCTCAATTACCCTAAACTCTGCCGCTTTAACTCATAACTTAAATCAAGTCATCAACAAAATCCCTGAAAAAACCCAGGTTTTGGCAATGGTTAAAGCAGATGCTTACGGTCATGGTGTCAGGCACTGTGTCCCCGGTTTGCAGCAGGCAGATGCTCTAGGCGTGGCTTGCTTTGATGAAGCAAAACAAATTCGCGATTTGGGCTGGCAAAAAGGCGTGGTGCTTATCGAGGGTGTGTTTAGCCAACAAGAATGGGCCGAATCTATTGAAGCCAAATGCCAGAGCATTGTTCATCATCAAAACCAAGTGCAGTGGGCCTTAGCAAACCTACCCACCGCTGACTCTCCTTGCCGAACTATCTGGCTGAAGTTAAACACTGGCATGAACCGCTTAGGCTTTGAGCCTGAAGAAATTGTTGCGGTAGCAAAAACACTGGTTGATGCGGGATACAACCTCATATTAACCAGCCACTTTGCCAATGCGGATCGCCCTGACCACCCCTCTAACGCCAATCAAATTAAGGTATTTACTGACGCCTTAACCCAGTTAAGAGAGCAGGTAGATGGCCATATAAAAGCCTCTTTATGTAACTCATCCGGTATTATCAACTTTCCTGAGTGCCATTTTGACTGGGTGCGTCCTGGCATTATGCTTTATGGCAGTACGCCTTTAGAGGGTATTAGTGCTCAGGAACTACAGTTAAAGCCAGTAATGACTTTTTCAGCCAGCTTAATGGCCATTCATAACATTGCTGCCGGCGCTCCAGTAGGCTATGGCAGCCGTTTCGTTGCCAACCGCCCTATTGTCAAAGGCATTGTCAGCATTGGTTATGGAGACGGCTATCCTCGCGTGGTTGATGGCTCAGCGTGGGTCACTGTTAAGCCGCAACCTAGTGAAGGTGATCGTGATAGCAGCACTGGGGCAAAAGAAGCAGTGAGCTATAAATGCCCAGTAATTGGGCGCGTTGCCATGGACATGATTGCCATTGATTTAACCGAAGTGCCGAACCCTACTGTGGGCTATCAGGTAACCTTATGGGGTGATCCAGACAAGTCAGAGCCTAGCGTCGATGAAATTGCTAACTCAGCGCACACTTTAGGCTATGAGTTATTATGCCGAGTAACACAGCGCCCCACTCGTGTGGTGATTTAAGCCTCAAAGGCAACGGGTGACTGTTCAGATTTACTGCATTGAGATTAAATAACAGCGAACTGTTTTCACATAGCTAAAAAGTTCGCTATACTGAGAGTTTAGTCATTTATTTGTTGAAACCTTCTACCTAAATTAACCGTTATTTAAAGAGAGCCACATGAGCGTGCGTCATTTTTTAACTCTACTCGATTTATCTCCAACCGAGCTTGAAACCCTAATTAGGCGTGCAAGTGAGCTTCGAAAGATGCAACATGCTGGCGAAGTGTATCAGCCATTCGTGGGTCGTACGCTAGGGATGATTTTTGAAAAGTCCTCTACCCGTACCCGTATCTCATTTGAGACCGGTATGGGCCAGTTCGGTGGACACGCCATCTTCTTATCTCCCAAAGATACTCAATTGGGCCGTGGTGAGCCGATTGAAGACTCAGCTAGAGTAATCTCAAGTATGGTCGATATCATTATGATTCGTACCTTTGAGCACGAAAAAGTAGAAAAGTTTGCTGAATACTCGTCGGTGCCTATCATCAATGCGTTAACCGATGACTTCCACCCTTGTCAGTTGCTAGCAGACATGCAGACCTATTATGAGCACCGTGGTAGCATCAAAGATAAAATCGTTACTTGGGTAGGTGATGGCAATAATATGTGCTCTTCATTTATGGCCGCTGCCAATCAGTTTGGCTTTGAATTAAGAGTCGCTGCCCCTTACGGTTTTGAGCCTAACCCAGATTTAATGGAGAAATTCAAACACTGTGTTAGCCTAGTAGAAGACGTTCAAGATGCGGCCAAAGATGCTCATCTAATCGTGACGGATGTCTGGGCCAGTATGGGTCAAGAAAGTGAGCAAAACACTCGCGCCCGTCGTTTTGCGCCCTATCAAGTTACCCCATCCATGTTAGATAAGGCAGATCCTGAAGTTTTATTCATGCACTGCTTGCCTGCCCACCGCGGCGAAGAAATTTCGCACGACCTACTCGATGACCCACGCTCTGTGGTCTGGGATGAGGCAGAAAACCGCTTACATGCTCAAAAAGCTTTAATGGAGTTTTTGTTACAAGACAAAATCAAACTAAGCTAAATTGTCGCTGATGATGATGCTGATAAATATAAATATAAAAAGGCTAAGCCCTAAATGGCTTAGCCTTTTTTATTGCATTAAATAGTAACTCATTTAAAGCAGTGCCTAGCTTTTATAATCAACCCGATTCAGCGTTTATTAGATTGAGTATTAATTAGTTAGGAGCTAATTAGATTGAGTATTAACGATCTTTAAGAAAGTACTCATCACCTGATTTAACCGCTCCGGCTGCTCTACCGGAGTGCTGTGCCCTGCTTGCTTAATAACTGCCAGCTTCGACCCTTTAATAGCAAAGTGCATTTTTTGGGCTTCTTCATAAGGGGTGGGCTTATCCTCATCTCCTACCACAATCAGGGTCGGCAAGTTGATATCAGGCAGTCGGCTTAATACCCTATCTCGCTCTATCACTCCGGCAGTGGCCCTCATGGCCCCTTTCTTATTATTTTGTCTTAAATGCTCAAGCCACGTTTTATACTCTTGTTTACGGGACTTATCATTTAAAAAAGTCTCACCAAACATGATTGGCATAACCTTTTTACTGATTCGCTTCATCCCTAACCAATGAATCGCCCTTAGCATTTTTTTATAATCTGCTTTTTTCTCTGGGTTCTCCGCTTCGGCTCCGGTATCTAACAAAATCAAAGAGTGCAATAAATCAGGGCGCTTTAAAGCCACGCGCTGGGCAACATAGCCACCCATAGATAAACCTACCAAATGGCATTTACTAATCTCTAAGGCCTCTAATAAAGCTATGGCATCTTCTGCTAAGCTGTCCATGTCATAACCAGACTTAGTGACTTCAGATTTACCTTGTCCTCGAAAGTCAAAGGCAATACAGCGGTAGTTTGGTTTGAAATGCTCTACCTGCTTGTCATACAGATGGGTGCCCCATAGCAGCCCATGAGCAAAAAGCAGCACAGGTTTTTGTTGGTCTTGGGGTAAGTTATCTTGATTGGGAGCGCTGTCTTCGTAATAAATCTGCGCGCCATTAATAGAGAGAGTGGGCATGGGTTTGACGTCCTTGTCATTCAATTAAATAAACAGTTTACCAAAAGCACAAAGCCTTTGGTTTATTTAACCATAAACCCGGTAGGAGTTGAGCACTATTTTATATTAACGCTGTAACAGCTCAACGCCGGTAGACTTAGCAATTAATAGCTTGTCTGCTTGGTTGGCAGCAAAAATACCGTTACACACCACCCCAACGATGTTATTTAAAGTTTGCTCCATTTCGCTAGCACTGGTGATTTCAAGATTATAGGTATCTAAAATTAGATTGCCATAATCTGTTACGAAGCCTTCACGGTACACAGGCTCACCGCCTAGTTTCACCAACTGACGAGCCACATAAGAGCGGGCTTGCGGCAATACTTCGATCGGTACTGGGAACTCACGACCCAACTGGGTTACCCACTTGCTTTCATCGACTAGACACAAAAACTGCTTAGAGGCAGCAGCCACAATCTTCTCACGCGTTAAAGCACCACCGCCGCCTTTAATCAGCTGTAAGTTAGGGTTTACTTCATCCGCCCCATCAATATATAGGTCTAACTCACCCACATAGTTTAGGTCCATAACCTCAATTCCCAAAGCTTCTAACTTATCTTGGGTTAATTTGGAGCTAGCCACCGCCCCTTTTAGGTTCACTTGTGGCAATAAATCAATCAAGCAGTTCACAGTACTGCCTGTGCCCACACCCAGGATCATTCCGTCATCAATTGAGGCCAATGCGGCTTTTGCGACTTCTTGTTTAAGCTTTAGTTGTTGACTCATAGCTGCCCTTTTCATGTATGCAATTAAGAAGGTGAAATATAGGAGTAATTAAAATAACCAACATTAGTCGTTAATTATGCAGGGGCCATAATATCAAATCTGCCCTTATTTTTCGCCACTTTTACACTTAAAAGACCCATTTTTAATCACTTAAAAAAAGTTATTTATCAAATAACCTAATATCATCAATAATTTCACCGCTAAAACTTGCACGATTAAAAAAAACAGCATAGGCTTAACAGTTACAAAAACAACTATATCGACTCCTTGACCAATTGTGAGTTACTGTTTATAGGCAAAAATCATTAACCAAGTCATCGGTTAAAAATAAATTCTTAGGACTATCTATGCTATCAAAATGGGTTCGTAACATTCTCCAGGCTACCGTATATGACGTCGCCATTCAGACGCCTTTAGATTTTGCACCAAAACTGTCTGCTCGTTTTAACAATGACATTCGTTTAAAGCGCGAAGACCTACAGCCTGTCTTTTCATTTAAGTTACGAGGCGCCTATAACCGAATTAGTCAGCTAACAGAAGAACAAAAAGCTCGAGGCGTGATTTGTGCCTCTGCTGGCAACCATGCTCAAGGCGTGGCGTTCTCTGCTGATAAATTAGGCCTAAAGAATATTATTGTCATGCCCACCACTACCCCAGATATTAAAGTCAAAGCTGTAAAAGCTTTGGGTGGTAATGTGGATCTGTATGGGGATAGCTTTGATGTCTCAAATCAGTACGCCATTGAACGCTCTATCAAAGAAGGGTTAACTTATATTCCTCCTTATGATGATGAGCTGGTTATTGCTGGCCAAGGCACCGTAGCTTTGGAGATTAATCAGCAGTGGCGAGATGTGGACTATGTGTTCGTTCCCGTAGGTGGCGGCGGTCTATTAGCCGGTGTGGCGGCCTTCTTAGGTGACGTAGCGCCTCATGTTAAAGTCATTGCCGTTGAACCTGAGGGAGCCGCTAGCTTAAAAGCGGCTATTGAAGCAGGCTCTCGAGTCAAACTGCCTCAAGTTAGCTTATTTGCTGATGGTACGGCAGTGGCACAAATTGGCGAGCTGCCCTATGAAGTCTTCAACTTACAAAAAAGCGATCACTCAGGCAAACTTATTGAGCAAGGTGTCATTACCTGTACTAACGATGAGGTCTGCGCTGCAGTAAAAGATGTGTTCGAGGAAAGACGAAGCATTGTAGAGCCTTCAGGCGCTTTAGCCCTAGCAGGTATGAAAAAATACTTAAGCAACAACAATATTACTGGCAAAAACTGTGTGGCCATCATCTCTGGTGCCAACATGAACTTTGACCGCTTGCGTTATATCGCAGAGCGTACTGAGATTGGTGAGAAAAAAGAGGCGGTATTTGCAGTCACTATTCCTGAGCGTACCGGTGCTTTCTTAGAGTTCTGCCGTGACCTAAAAGGCCGTAACATCACTGAGTTTAACTACCGTGCGCGCAGTCGTACCTCTCCTGACTCTTTAGAGCCTGCCAGTATTTTTGTGGGTATTGCTTTAAAAGAAGGAGATAAAGAGCGCCATACTATCGCAAACTCCTTACAAGGAGCGGGATACGATGCTCATGATTTAACTGATGATGATATTGCAAAATCTCATATCCGCTACTTAATCGGTGGTCATGCAGGACTGACAGATGAGCAGCTCTTTAAAGTTAGCTTCCCTGAGCGTCCGGGCGCTTTACTTAACTTCTTAGAAAGACTGGGCACAGATTACAACATTACCTTATTCCACTATCGAAACCATGGGGCTGCCGATGGCCGAGTATTGGTGGGTATTCAGGCCACAGCCACCAGTTCACTGGCCGTACAAGACATGCTACAAGAGATTGGCTATGACTGTACTCCGGTCACTGACAATGTGGGCTATCAGTTGTTCTTAAAGTAGATCAATTGAATTTGCTAATTTATGCCCCATAAATATAGAAAGGACTCATAAAAACCAGCCACTTAGATGGTTAATATTTATAAGGCAATTATGGCAAAATCAAAACACACTGATAACAATAAAAATGGCAACTCGCTACAAAAAGTTCGCTTGGATAAATGGCTATGGGCAGCCCGGTTTTATCGTACCCGTAGCCTAGCCAAGCAAGCTATTGAAGGCGGTAAGGTGCACTTTGCTGGAAGTCGAGTGAAGACCAGTAAAGAGATTAGCGTGGGCGATGAGCTGACTATTCGTCAGGGCTCTGCCACTGCCATGACCGAAAAAACGGTCGTGGTTAAAGACTTATCGGTGCAACGTGGCAATGCCACTGTGGCTCAGACCTTGTATGAAGAAACAGAAGAGAGCATCAAAAGACGCGAGTACTTTGCTGAACAAAGAAAGCTTGCCAACTTAGCTCGCCCAGACACCAAGCCTAATAAAAAGCAGCGTAGAGATTTGCAGCGTTTTAAATACCAAACTGATTAAGGCGGGGCGACTCTTTCATTTAAGATTAATAACCGCCTTATAATCTTAGCTCTTGTAACCTTAGTTATTGACAGTTTATTGCCATAATTTCAGCACAAACGCTGACCCCCGCGTAGCAGTCTTATACTATCGTTTGCCCCCTAACCTTGTTAGAATAGCCTTCACTTTTAGAGGGCTATTTTTTATTTAAGTGGCCGGTAAGTGGCCGGCTTTAGCTTGCCGGCAACTTTTTTAAATCAAGTAGTTACAATCCCCCTCTTACTTTTTCATTAAAATAATTATTAAAGGTTATCTTATGCCTATGTCAGATACGACACCTAAGTCGGTCCTACTGGTTTGTCTTGGCAATATTTGCCGTTCTCCCACAGCAGAAGGCATCATGAGACAGCGTACCGCCATTGCTGGGTTAACTCTGAAAATTGACTCAGCAGGTACGGGTGACTGGCACATTGGTAAAAACCCTGACCCTCGTGCCCAAAGCCATGCTAAACAGCACGGTTACAACATTAGCAAACTGGTCGCTCGTCAAGTTAGCCCACAAGACTTCTTGGACTTTGACCTTGTTTTGGCCATGGACTCTCAAAACCTAAAGGATCTGCAGCAGATTCGAGAAGTGGCTGCACAAAGTGCGGCTGCTGATAAGCTTGCTCGCTTAGCCTTGATGAGTGAGGTTGATATCAGTTATTTAAACCAAGATGTGCCTGATCCTTACTATGGCGGTGAAGATGGCTTTGAAGAGGTTATTAAAAGACTTGAATCTTCAGTGGACGCCTGGATTGAGACTTGGCAGCCACAATAAGCTGAAATTAGCCTACCCTTATTTTTCCTAAACTTATAACCCTGTCATATTTATTTGGCAGGGTGGTTGATATAATATTAAGCCTATTTAATTGAGCCCCAACTGCCTATGAGCCCCTTACCTCAGACCCACAGCACCCAAGCCAACGATTCGACTGCGGCAGCAACGACTCGTGCTGAAAGCTTTACCCTAAGTACACTAACCACGGTGGCTGCTGATTTAATTGAGTACAACACCATGCATCTGGCTTGTCAGGCAGATAGGCTCATTACGCTCACCCAAGAGTCTGACATTGAGCCTGCTGTGGCCGAGCTTGATAAGCTTGGGGCTCCAGTTTTTGTGCTTTCAGGGGGCAGTAACGTCATTCTGCCAGAAGCCCTACACGCCAGCGTGCTGCATCCGGCTTATAAAGGCATTGAGGTTTTAGCTGAAGATGCCAATAGCATTACCTTAGAGGTGATGGGCGGTGAAAACTGGCATGAACTGGTGGTTTATACGGTCAACCAAGGCTGGTACGGTTTAGAAAACCTAGCACTAATCCCAGGTCTGGTTGGGGCCTCTCCGGTACAGAATATCGGAGCCTACGGAGTTCAACTAGAAGATTACATGACTCATGTAAAGGCCTTTCATTTACCGACCCAGACTTGGCATAACTTTGATAAAGCTGAATGCCAGTTTAGCTATCGGGACAGTATCTTTAAACAACAAGCTGGGCAATGGCTCATCACCCGAGTAGGCTTTAAGCTACACAAAGACGCGCTTAAAGTAAATGCCAACTATGGGGACGTCTCTAGCTTAGCCTTGGCTAAAACGCAAGCAGAAAAACGCTCCGCGATTTCAGCCAAAGATGTGATGCAGGCGATTATCGAAATTCGTCAATCCAAGCTACCTGATCCCAAGCAGCTACCTAACTGTGGCAGCTTCTTTAAAAACCCCATTATAGATAACGGTCAGTTTACAACTTTATCTGCTAAATACCCCAACATCGTGGGCTATCCTGTGGGCAATGAGCATACCAAAGTGGCCGCAGGTTGGTTAATTGACAACGCTGGGCTAAAAGGTAAAGGCATTGCTCCCATTTTGACCCATAAAAAACAAGCTTTGGTGCTGGTCAATCACAGTACCGCTGATAGCAGTACACCGGCCTCACAGCACGATATTTTAGCCACACAGCAGCTTATCCAGCAGACCATTCAAGATCAGTTTGGTGTTGCTTTGGAGCGTGAGCCTGTGTGGGTAAATAATGAAGCCCGTTATTAATATTCCTGGGTGCTCCCTTTGATGACTAAGTCACTCACACCAATGGCCCCCATGGTCAATATCGTAATAAAAGCCTCTTTGGTATTTTTATTACTGGGATTAATGACCTTGGTTGGGTTTTATACCCCAGTGTTTTCTACTGTGGGATTGTGGGTACTTAATCATTTACCGATTCCTCAGGTAGCTCAGCAACCAAATCAGGTGCTAGCGCCCTCTTCTGAGGCCAACAAAACGCTCGACGTTAATCAGCCTAACCCGCCTTTGTCTTTCAGCTTACCCTTTAATCATGAGCCCACAGCTTATGTTGTGTTGGGAGGGGGTCTTACTGAGGCTGATACCTATCATGACAAACAGGACAGTGCTAAAAGTAAGCAAACTGAGAACGCTCGGCAAATAAAGTCGAGCATTTCAGCAGGCTATCAGGTCAAGCAAAAAACTAATAAGCCTGCCCAACAGACTCCAGCCTCTTCTTTGCATAAACCAGATATTGTGCTTAACGACTATACGCTAAAACGTATGCAGACGGTCATGCAGTATCAACGCAATAATCCCTTACCCATAATATTAACCGGAGTGGATGCCCCCTGGATGCAAGATTGGTTGTATAATTACAATATTAAGAATGTCATCACTGAAAACGCCAGTATGAACACTTGTGAAAATGCCAGATTCACTGCCAAGCGCCTGCATTTGCAAGATGTGTATTTAGTTACTGACGCCTATCACATGACACGTGCCCGCCGACAATTTGCCTTAAATGGTATTCATGCCTTACCCATTCCTGCTCCTCTACCTATGGAAAAAGGTTGGCTTGAACCCAAAAACAATGCTCAGCATTCTCGTCGTACTTTATATGAGTTAGCCGCTTATGCTCGTGATGTGTTTGTGCCTCAAGACAATTGTCGTCAAGCCAGTGAGGTCAGTTTTGAGACCTTATTACGCAGTCGAAAACCGGAAGATGTGAAGACGTTCTAAAGCCCTTTTTAGAATTAAATCCACATTTTTTTTAGTGTTTTTCAATATAAAGTATTATAATATATTTTAAGGTATATTGTATTCTTAAAGTTGATGACTGTTGATGACTTCGGCCTCTTATTCTTCGTTGATATTTTTATTCAATTCACCTTACGCTTTAAAAATGGATGCCTGATATGGTCAGTATGTATTTACTTATTCCGTTAAGCCTTATGCTATTTGTGATTGGCATTTGGGCGGTTCGTTATGCGGTGAGATCCAATCAATTTGAAGATTTAGATAATGAGTCGCAGCGCGTTATCTTAGATGACCGTCAAGAACGCAGACAAGCCCTTGGCGGCACCCCTGCTACGCCTAAGGCTGATACCCCATCCAAAAGACCTGACAACCATCCGAAGACCAGCAGTACTTCTCACGCTAACAATAAAGATGATTCAGGTGATGGCGAATAGTTGTCAACTGTGAACCTTATATTTGCCCCAAAAAACAAACCTTATGGATAATTTGTTATGACAACTCCTTTATTATTAGCAGCATTTGCTATGGGCTTTTTTGGTTCACCACATTGTTTGGGTATGTGTGGTGGCTTGGTTACCGCTTTTGGCCTATCTATGCAGGAAGTAAGCCCGCTAAAGAAAAGAGGGCTTATTGCTACTTATCACTTTGGTCGCCTGGTTAGTTACTCAATTCTAGGGGTTATTGCAGGTATTGTAGGCACCACGGTCTTAGCCCCATTATTAATGGGCAACTCAACCCCACGTATTTTACTGGGTCTGGTATTGGTATTCATTGGCCTATCTATGCTGGGCATGCCTTTTTTAAATAAGCTTGAAAAAGTGGGCATGGGCGTTTGGAAAAAGCTCTCCCCTTTGCGTCAAAAAGTTTTCCCAATAACTACCTTCCCAAGGGCTTTAGCAGCGGGTTTATTATGGGGATTTTTGCCTTGTGGCTTGGTCTATGGCGCTCTACTGATGGCAGTAGTAGGCAATGACATCGCAACTGGCGCTTTATTAATGTTTGTCTTCGGCTTAGGCACGGTTCCCATGTTGGTCGCAACCCAAGAGACTGTGGGCTGGCTACACAAACAAATTGGCCGCTATAAATTACGTCAATTAAATGGCGTGGTGATGATCTTATCAGGGCTGGCAGTAATTGCTCTACCTATGGCCATGAAACACATGGGCGGTCATGGGTCTCACGGCGGGCATCAAATGCACGGCAGCTCAATCTCTGCTCCTGCCGAGCACGGTACTCACAATATGCAGCATATGGCTGATGAGAATATGGGTGGTCATGAACTGCAGCATCAACCTATGAATGATCACATGCACTCAGCAGATGAGATGCCGATGCAGCATCACTCTAACTAACGACTATAAGAATATCTCTACTCCAATAAAAAGGACTACTGAAATTCAGTAGCCCTTTTAGCTCACTAGAAAATTAGCCTAGTAAACTAGTCGAACTGCTCAAGCTTAAGTTTGGTGTCTAAGTGAGCTTCAATAGCCGGTAAGTTAAAGGCATCATCTTCACTTACGAAGCTGATACTCACTCCTCTTTGACCGGCACGCCCTGTACGTCCTATACGATGCACGTAATCATCAGGCTGATCTGGTAACGTATAGTTCACCACATGGCTGACATCATCAACGTGAATACCACGGCCTGCCACATCGGTCGCTACCAGCACCTTTGCATTGCCATTTTTGAACTTATCCAGATAACGCTCACGCTTACTTTGATCCACGTCACCCGAGAGCATGACCACGTTATGCTCTGCTCCTAGTCGGTTGTACAAGCGCTTAACTTGATCTTTTCTGTTAGCAAAAACGATGACTTTATCTGCTTTGTCTGAGGCCAAAATACGGGTCAATGCCTCATACTTATCAGCTTCTGTTAATAAGTAGAAGTGCTGCTCGACTAAATCACTGGTCTTATGCTCAGGCTCAATCTCAACAAAGACGGGATTAAGTAGCCATTTATAAGCCAAGTTCATCACATCTTGGTTGAAAGTCGCTGAGAACAATAAGCTTTGTCTATCGGTATTGGCCGGCATGTAGCGCATCAGTCGCTTAATATCAGGGATAAAACCCATATCTAACATACGGTCTGCTTCATCTAATACAAAAGCTTCGATACGGTCTAAGAAAACATGACCTCTATGTATCAAATCAATCAAACGACCTGGCGTCGCAATCAAGATATCAGTGAATCCTTGATCTAACGCTGCTGTCTGCTGCTCATAATCTACCCCACCCATCACACAGACGCTATGCAGCTGTGTATGCTTGGTCAAAGCAATGGCGTCTTCAAAGATTTGATTGGCCAGTTCACGAGTTGGTGCCAAAATTAACGCCCTAGGCTCACCCAGATATCGCTTTTCATCGGCTTGAAACGGACGCTTTAATAAAGCTTCTATTATGGTAATAAGAAAAGTGGCTGTTTTTCCGGTACCGGTTTGGGCTTGACCAATGGCATCTTGCCCCGCTAACGTGTGCGGTAAAATCTGGGCCTGAATCGGAGTCAAGTGAGTAAAACCCAAATCTTCTACAGACTTCAGGACACTGCCAGTTAAGTCCAAATCGTTAAATTTAATAAAGTCATCCATTAAACTTCCTTAGTTTTTACGTCATTTATGATTATTAGTACGCTACGTTGGTGAGTGCTCAGACCCTATAGGTAAAATGCTTTAGCGCCTTTAGATAAGGGAGTCTGTTTTAGCTACTCTCTATTTTTAGCTATTGTCTATTTTTAGGCTATTATAGGTCATTGCCGTCACCAATGCCCAAGTTAGATAAGGTTAATTATGACAGGCCAACAAAAAAAGCCAATATACCAAATCCAATTTAGCACGAATGCTATTAGGATTTGACACATTGACTTCTTTGATCAATAAACACTTAGGTTAATATATATAGAGCATTAACCTTTAGCGTATTGAATTTAAATTAAGCGTCTACTTTAGTAACTTCTTCAGCTTGTAAGCCTTTGTCACCTTCAGTAACCACAAACTCTACTTTTTGGCCGTCCTGAAGTGAACGATAGCCGTCACCTTGAATAGCGCGGAAATGAACGAAGATATCCTCACCGCTTTCACGTTGAATAAAGCCAAATCCTTTTGCATCATTAAACCACTTAACAGTACCTTGCTCACGAGCTGACATAATCTACTTCCTAAAACTTAATTAACAAAACTTCAATTAAACCCCAATTAATAAAGCATGTAGGCTTAAAAACCTAAAATGCCTATACTGGGTATAAGAAGTGGCTATTGGCCACTAGTAACCAACATAGACCTTATAATGCTCACAACTTAAGAGTCAGTTGCTATCTTAAAAACTATTAAAACAGCATATTTCTACTTCTGTAACATTACAGACATGTTTGTTATCTAAAACTAATCATAGCACGCCATTTTATCAACACAAAGTGTTTTAACATAACTTTCACACTATCTTGCTACTTTTTTAACTTTTTTTTAAAATTTTATTGATTAACACCTTTAAATATCTGCACTTAGTCAATATTAATGCTATAAAACTCGGTATAGTATTATAATTATTTTACAGCCCAAAACTTAAAATAAGATATAAAATTTGATTTTATCCCTGTTACTTTTATCGAGTTTATTATGACCCAGCCTTCTTCACAGCAAGTTCATCGTAGAATTTTATTGATTAATGGCCCTAATTTAAATCTATTGGGATTACGCGAGCCTGAAATTTATGGCCACACTACCCTACAAGATATCGAGCAGCGCCTAAGTAAAACTGCCAAAGAACATAATATTGAACTCATCAGCATCCAATCTAACCATGAGGGTGAACTGGTGGATGCGGTGCAACATCATGGCCTGCTAGCAGATAGCGAAGATAAAATTGATGCCGTTATTATTAATCCTGCGGCCTTCACCCACACTTCAGTGGCGTTACGAGATGCTTTGTTGGCCATTAATAAGCCTTTTATAGAGGTGCACTTATCCAACATTCACAGCCGTGAACCTTTTAGAGAGCACTCTTATTTTAGTGATAAAGCGGTCGGTGTGATATGCGGCTTAGGTCATTTAGGCTACGATATGGCTTTAAGCTATTGTATTCAAAGCTTCTACAGCGCATAGCTGCTGCTATAAAGGTAATAATTCGCCAACGCTATACTAACGATATAGGCCAGCAAATGACCTATACTAATGACTCTTGTTTTGACACTTTTTGAACACTTGTCCCCCTTTTAAGACCCCGATTAAGGGTTAAGGCAACTTACTATGGCATCCTCAAGCAAACGTTTTATGAAACTCGCCGGCATGACAGCAAGTATCGCAGGTAAAGCGGCAAAAAACTCTTTAAAAAGCTTCTCAGTTGATGAAAACAAACGGGCAGAAGCTCGCTCACAAATGCTACAAGATGTGGGTGTTCAAATCGCCGAAACCTTAGGTGAGATGAAAGGGGCCGTCATGAAAGTGGGTCAAATTGCTTCTCAATATAAAGAGGTATTCCCACCCGAGGTTGCTGCTGCTTTAGAAAAACTACAAAACAATGCTCCCCCTATGCCCTACTCTCAGATTAAATCTCAAGTAGAGCGTGAGCTAGATTTGCCTATCGAGGAGGCCTATCTTGAATTTGAGGAACAGCCTTTTGCAGCAGCTTCTATTGGACAAGTGCACAAAGCTGTACTGCCTAGCGGTCAGGCGGTAGTGGTGAAAGTTCAGTATCCAGATGTCGATAAAAACTGTGATAGCGACTTAAAACAAGTACGAATGGCGCTAAAGATGACCGGCGTGTTGAGCATGGGCAAAGAGCTGCAAGATCAGATTTTTAATGAGATACGCGACAGCTTAAAAGATGAGCTGGACTACATTAAAGAGGCTCAAAACTTAGCCATATTTGGTGCCTTTCATGCTGATGACCCAGGATTAATCATTCCTAAAGTTATCAAAAGCCACTCCACCAAGCGTATTCTAACTCTTACTGAGGAGCTGGGTGAACCACTAAGCGTAGCAGCCACTTGGGATAATGAAATCAAACAAAAAATTGCTACCCGCCTCTTTCACTTTAGCGCCGGCCAGCTGTTTGAGTTATATCGCATGCATTGTGACCCACATCCAGGCAACTTTGCTTTTCGCCCAGATGGCAGCGTCATCGCCTATGACTTCGGGGGTATCCGAACTTACAGTAACTCAGAAATCCAGCTGTTTAGACGATTTGCCAAGCATGCTTTAAAAGGAGATGTTACCGCATTGGAGCAGGATCTAGTGACCTTAGGCATCCGCCGAGAAGATGAGGTGTTGATCCCTGGTAGTTTTTATGAAAATTGGTTACAGATAGGACTAAAGCCCTTATCCATTCCTCCGTACCATACCGGAGCTTTTGATTTTGGCAACAGTAATATTCACCATGATGCGATAGGCCAAGCCAAGCAAGGGCTAAAATACTTTAAGCAATTTCAGCCCTCCGCCTCAACTATGATGGTAGATCGCACCGTATCAGGACAATATTGGAACCTAGTTAATTTAGGGGTCGAGATTGACCTTAGCCCACTGGTCAAACATTATATTGAGTTTTAAGCCGAAAGCATTTAGCCCAGTAAACTAGCCTGTACAATAAACTAGCTTGCACAGACTCGGCATTTTTTATCTTGTCTATAGCGCAGCTTGTGCTGGGTCATGGCATTGCCATCCCAAATCAGTAACTGACCTGGCAGCGGATTGTGTCCTCGGCCCAAGTACTGTAAAGCCGCATTGGCCTGAAGGTTACCCATGATTGTGGTGGTACTTGCCAACACACCCGAGTTAGCACAAGTCTGAGTCTGGCTTTCCTCTGTCGCCTCCGAATCTAGCGCCTCACCAAAGACACAGTGATAACAGCCACTTTGCTTACTTGGCTCATATAAAGCCAACTGCCCTGACATACCAATTGCTGAGGCCGACAGTAAGGGAATATTGTTCGCCACACTGACTTGATTCAGTATCTCTCGGGCAGCAAAGTTATCGGTACAATCTAGCAGTAAAAAAGGATTCTTGCTCGCTTTGGCTTTATCTACCAATAATAATGAAGCTGCATTTTTGGCAGTTAAACGCTGAGCGCAATAGCTTACCTGCACAAATGAATTGATATTTGATAGCGCCTTACACGCTGTTTCTGCTTTGCCTTGACCCACATCCTCTATGTTAAATAAAGTTTGACGCTGTAAGTTACTGGGCTCAATGACATCATCATCAATAAGATGGATGGCTCCAATCCCTGCTCGAGCCAAAGTTTCTGAAACCGGACATCCCAGCCCGCCTGCCCCCAATATAACCACTGTACTGGCTTTTAATCTCTCTTGAGATGGGATATCCCAGCTAGGTAGCAGTATTTGACGCGAGTAACGCATCAATTCATCATCGCTTAAAGTGACATCGTACCCTTGGTTTGACACAGACTTATCCTTTTATAAAACGCTTTTTTATATCAATTATACCTTAGTCATAATAACAAATTGCTCACAAGAAATAGATGAGTAAAATCAGTCTAATACAGCCAATAATGATAATTACTATCATTTACTTTATGGGCATTTTATCCTATAATGGCTGTCAGTTAGTTATTATCAATCATTGCTATAACCTTTTGATTTATAAAGATTAACTTGTTGACTACAAGCTTTGACTCTGTCTAATAACAATAATAAGCAAAACAGTACTATCGCTTTCTCCACCCCCTATTTGGCTACGGTCAATTAGGGGTTTTTTATTGGCATAATAAGTCAAGCACTCCCTCTATTAATATGTCTCTTAAATGCGTATAATATAAACATTCATTTTATATACATGTTTATATTATACACACTATACATACCTATAATTTTCTATTTAATTTTAGCGTGTTCCCACCTTCCCCTATTAGAGGCGCTATATGTTACAAATTCAGCCCCCAAACAAACCTCCTTACTCCCCTCACCCTATTTTAAATCTAGGCTTTCGCATATTTTTTAGTGGGGGTGCTATTTTTGCCATATTTATTATGGCGCTGTGGATGTTTGTCTTCTTAGGCCACACCCAGGTTAATGCCACTCAGATTAATCCTTTTTATTGGCATGCTCATGAAATGCTTTATGGTTACGCCATGGCCATTATTGCCGGGTTTTTATTAACCGCAGTCAAAACATGGACTGGCATCATGATGCCTTATGGTTATCGTTTAGGAGCCATCTTTGGGTGTTGGCTACTGGCTCGTCTTGCTTGGGCAGCGTTAGGACTGGGCTTGGATGCTATGCCTATCTGGTTAGCTATGGCTATGATATTTGATTTATTGTTTATGGGGCTTACGGCTTGGTTCATTATTAAAGCTGTGATGGCCGTTAAGCAATATAAGCAGATGGGGATTATCTCTAAGCTTGTGCTGCTCACGATAGGTAATGGCTTGTGCTACTGGGGAATTTTTACCGCAGATCAAGATTATCTACGCATTGGGGTCTATTTGGGCTTATATCTGGTCATGGGAATCGTGCTCACCATAGGTCGCCGAGTGGTGCCCTTCTTTATTCAACGGGGACTTAGCTTCGATAGTGAGGAAGAAATTAGCGTTAAAAACAATAAAGCTTTAGATGCCCTTAGTCTCGGCTCATTTTTGGTATTTATGATTGCCGATGTCTTTTATCCCAATCCTTATTTGGTCAGTGCCAGTGCCTTTATAGTAGCGCTTGTGAATAGCATACGCCTAATTGGTTGGTATCACCCTAGATTGTGGCAAAAGCCTTTGCTGTGGTCGCTATTTGTTGCCTTCTTAGGCATGTGTATTAGCTTCTTATTGTTCGCCCTTCAGCCTTGGCTTGCCTTTAGTCATAGCATTGCTGTGCACGCTTTAGCATTGTCAGGAATAGGCATGATGACTGTGGCTATGATGGCTAGAGTGTCTTTAGGCCACACAGGTCGCAGCATTCACGCTCCCCCAAAAACAGTCAACTTTATATTTGCTTTAATGGTGCTCGCCTTTGTATTTAGAGTGATAATGCCTCTGGTCACCCCTGACGCTTACTTGATGTGGATTATGTTGGCTCAAAGTGCTTGGATAGGGAGCTTTGTCTTATTTTGCTTTAGTTATTTGTCTATTCTTGCCAAACCTAGAGGCGATGGTTTGTTTGGTTAACTTGATTTAGAGGGCAAGTTAATTATAAACACTTAAGTCAATTTGTTATAATTAACTTAGCCCAGTTCTAAATAAGGAGCCGACAATAACGAAGCTTACGGACAATAGCGTGACTGCCACGATATGTAGTGCAAAGAAGCCCAGTCTGGCGGGAGATAACGTAGGAATCACTCTAAAGCGAGCATGCAAGGCAACTAACACGGTAAGGGCCAGTAGGGTTATTTTCAACGTAATAAGCGTGCTTAAATCGTTGTCAAAGCCAAACCACAGACTAACTTCAGGAAGCAGCCTATACACCATCCATAATCCTGTGATTATCTGCAAAATTAAGGCAGGCATCCCTATTTTTTCAAACTGCTCTTCAAAAGCCATTAGGCCCGCTAACTGTTCAGTTTTTAAAGCTTTTGGCAGCACAATCAAAGACAATATTAAATGACCACCTGTCCAAATTGTTGCTCCCAGTAAATGAGCTATCAATATATAATTTATCATAACGATCACTACCTACCATTGTATATGTATAGCGCATAAAGCTTACTGACTGTAATTATACCAGTATCGGCCAAAGCTAAGATAAATAAAGCGGTTACTAATTTTAATTTTTATTCTATTTCATCATTTTATCTAAGGGGTAAAATATATGCGCCTTACCAACTATAGCGACTATGCACTCCGTACCTTAATGTATCTGGCTGTCATGCCAGAGAGTGAAACATTAGCCACCATCACTGATATTGCCAATAGCTATCAAATCTCTCGTAGCCACCTCACTAAAATTATTCATCAACTGGCACAGATTGGCTATATTGACAGTATTCGGGGCAAAAATGGCGGCATTCGTTTAGCAAAGCCTGCCAAAGATATCATTTTAGGAGAAGTGATTCGTCAGACTGAGCCAGACTTTCAGCTGGTTCCCTGCTTTGCTAGAGTTAATGTAGCAGCACACGATAAAAACAGTGAGACCACCAGCACTAAGCCGCCTAAGAAGCCTGCCGAAATTTGTGAAATTACACCCGTGTGTAAGTTGAAATCCGTGTTTTATCAGGCAACTCAAGCCTTTTTGCAGGTCATGGATAGCTATACCCTTGCCGATATTGTCGCCAATGAAGAAGAATTATGGCAGATTCTGAAATTTCATAAGGCTTCAAATTAAAGCCCTTTAGTAAATTAAGAGTAAAATAAGACCATTTAATAAAAAAGCAGCCCCATCAATGGATAGGGCTGCTTTTTATCTACTCACAGCTTTTACTTTTTGAGTATTAGATAAGTAAGCTAGGTTTAATCCTTTACAACCATCAAGCGCACTTCAGTCATGTCTTCAATGGCATATTTGACCCCTTCACGGCCAAAACCTGAGTCTTTTACGCCGCCATAAGGCATGTTATCAACACGGAAGGTCGGCACATCGTTAATAATTACGCCACCTGCTTCAATGCTATCCCAAGCCTGCATGGCCTTGTTGATACTAGAGCTATAAACCCCTACTTGTAGACCAAAGCGGCTGTCATTGGCAAGCTCTATGCCTTTATCAAAGTCATCATAAGCTTCTAAAATCATGACCGGACCGAAGGCTTCATCTTTATATAATTTAGACTCATGGCTCACATTTTCAAGAATGGTGGCATTCATAACTAGGCCGTCAGCTTTGCCCCCACACAATAGCTCAGCCCCTTCTTGTACCGCTTCTTGAATCCACTGCTCAATGCGCTCTAACTCGCCTTTATCAATCATAGGACCAATGACCACATCAGCATTGCTAGGATCGCCTGCTTTGACCTCCTGGGCTAAGGCCACAAGCTTATCTTTGACCTTAGAATAAATATCTTTATGGATGAGTACACGCTGCACACTAATACACACCTGACCGGCTTGGCTATAGCCTCCAGTAATTACTCTAGGAAGCGCTGTTTCTAAGTCGGCATCGGGCTCAATCATCACCGCTGCATTACCGCCTAGCTCCAGAACCACTTTTTTCTTACCCGCACGGGCTTTCATATCCCAGCCCACTTTATCCGAGCCGGTGAAAGACAATAGCTTAATACGCTCATCAGTTACCAGTTTATCAGCAACCTTTGAGGACATAGGCAGGATAGAAAAGGCACCCTCAGGCAGATCTGTTTCTGCTAATACGTCAGCAATTAATAGCGCACCAATAGGCGTATAACTGGCTGGCTTTAAGATAAAGGGACAGCCTGCAGCAATGGCTGGGGCTATTTTATGGGCGACTAAGTTTAGCGGAAAGTTAAATGGAGAGATAAAGCTACACAGCCCAATAGGCACTCTTTTACTAAATCCGCGATAGCCTGCACTGGCTTCGGTGACATCCAGAGGGATCACCTCCCCTTCAGGCATAGTAGTTACTGCGTCAGCTGCAAACTGAAAAGTAGCAATTAAGCGTTTTACTTCAGCTTTAGCGGCGCCTTCGGGCTTGCCCCCTTCTGCGATTAACGCTTCAGTAAACTCATCAAATCTTTCATTAAACTTGGCCACACAGTCGAGCAAAATACGCTGCTTTTGATAAGGCTTTAATGCTTGCATCGCTGGAATGGCTTTCACTCCCGCTTCAATGGCTTGCTCTAAAAGCTCGGCGTCTGCTCGTGCCACTTCGGCGACAGTTTCTTGATTGTATTTATTGACTACTTCAAGAGCCTCATCTGTGCCTTCATGGGCTTTATTGGCTAAATATAAAGGATAAAAATGCTGCATAGTTCACCTATTGTTTTGTTTATTTTATTAGACAGTTTCTTAGATGCTTTATTTGTTAATTGGATGTCTTAATTGATTTTTCACTAAAGTAGAATCAATAGGATAGATAATGGGCTGCTTGGATACTATTGTTTTTTGTTGTTGATTTTATAAGAGATGTTTAGGGTGAGCTGGAAAGGATGACTAAGATTTGTATTAGCGCTGGCAGGATCAATAGACACAAAAAAACCTCAGATATAAATACCTGAGGTTGAAACTGTTAAGCTAAATAAAGCTTGTTAAGTTTTTAAAATATGGCGCAGCGGACGGGACTCGAACCCGCGACCCCCGGCGTGACAGGCCGGTATTCTAACCAACTGAACTACCGCTGCTTAGGTCGCTTTAGAATATTTAGCCACTCTCTAAAATAAGTGGTGGGTGATGACGGATTCGAACCGCCGACATTCTGCGTGTAAGGCAGACGCTCTACCAACTGAGCTAATCACCCTAAGCTCTCGCTCTGTGGGTGTGTATTATATAGATTTAATACTGTGTGTCAAACCTTTTTTTTGCAAAAAACTGAATTTATTTCAAAAACTTCCGCAATATTAGGTTTGACACCCTTTTATCTTAAATAACTCCCAATGAAACCTTATTTATAGGGCTAAGTTGAAGGTCCGTATCAACCCTCAATTAACGCTCACCTAGGCCTTCAGATAAGGTCTTGGTAATCGGCTTGGTTAAGTAAGACAAGACAGTACGCTCCATAGCTTTAATATCAACACTGGCCGTCATACCAGGCTTGATAACAATTGAGCTATGCTGAAGAAACCGTAGAGATAAACTTGGTAAACTAAGCGTATTAACAGGAGTTTACCATGACCAAGAAA
>ERZ808037.165-NODE-165-length-71842-cov-37.614088_pt1 | contig 71842 bp, 63 predicted proteins | sample MGYA00380190_ERZ808037 | MGnify/ENA primary metagenome ERZ808037 (study PRJEB31490, sample SAMN06133399) | mouse gut metagenome | isolation source: J9 | host: mice | place: China: Chengdu | collected 2015-05 ... | reverse complement strand
TGGGACAATCTGCCAACAGAAAAGTCTTATATGATGTTTTGGAATGAGGACAGGCAGGGAATGGTTCCAGGGATTACAATGTCTTCAATGCTGTTTTGCAGACATGGTGGAATTATTACGCCGGTGGAATCTGGGCAGATAGATGATCAATATTTGTTAGAACCGGATATTAATGATCCGATTCAAGTGCAAGAATATATGTGGTTTTTCTTTTTGCATAAAGGATTTTCTCATGAAGCAACAGCCGGAATATTGGGAAATGTAAAAAGAGAATGTGAATTTAATATTCCATTGGCAGAAAAACAGAACCCGAATCGTTTTGGATTATTCCAATGGTCGAATAATCAAGATGATAACAGAACACAGGAATTTATTAAATGGGCAAATACGAATGGATTAGATATGGAACTGGTTTCAACACAATGTGAATATGCGTATCATGAGATGGCAACCTCTACATGGCCTATTATTTTGGATGTTAATGAAAATAATGCAAGTGAATTATTGTGCAGTTATGATACATTGTTGGAAGCTCAAACACCAGCAGAGGCAGCACGTATATTTGCAACTTTTTTTGAAAGATGCTGTACATCATATTATATTGATTCAAATAAGCAAATTCATTATTGTGATATTCAACATAGCCAAGATAGGCAAAATAACGCAGCTATCGTGTATATTGAAATGAGAGGAAAAATGAAATGAATAGTCTGAAAGTAAGAATATTAGAGACAAGTGCGTTAATGATTCTATTAACCTTGCCTTGTATACTGGTAAGGGCTCAGGATAGTAAACAGGATTACCAGGTTGAAGCATCAGTACAAGATGCAGGAGTAAGTGGAACGGAAAACGGACTGTTGAGGATACAAGACAATGCCAGTATTATGGAAAGCGATGAGGTCGATAAGTATATTTTCGACGCTCACTTGTTTAGTAATATGGCGGAAAAAACCTCTTTGAAAATTTTGATGCTGGAAGCTTTAGAAGTATATTTCCCTAATTTGTATAATGAGGTATGGGAAATTACAGGAAAGAAAAAAAATAATTACATAGCTAAATTTTACGGCAATATAGATGATTCGCGTGATACCTGTACTTATACAGGAGAATTCATTTTACAACCTAATTTTACAATTATAATATTGGAAGATACCATAGAACTGCATCCAGAAAATGGGTTTTGCACATATACGACAGGGGAAATGTATGCTTATCAGGGTTGTTATATAGAGGAATGCATAGGTTCGTATTATAATTCATCGAGAAATAATCGACTAGATGTTTCTTTTCCGATGTTTTATACAGTAGATAATGAATGGGAGGATTTCAATTCTAATATCTGGACGGGACTGGAAAATTGGTTTATACGTGAGACAAGGGATGATAAGGATGTTAGTATAGCGCTGGATTACGAGATAAAGACTTGTAGTGATAATTTGTTCAGTATTCTTTTTTACGGACAGCGGGAAGAAAATGGATGTAAAGAAGATATTGCCATGGCGCTGACTGTGTCAGTGCTTAGCGAAACGCTGCTTTCGGAGTCGATGTTTATACGGGGAAAAGAGGAAGATGCATTTTATGACTATTATGTTGATGATGGCAGATTATATTCTATTAACAGTGAAAAAGGAGGGTGGAAAACTGTAGAGGTCGGAAAGGCGGAAATGGTATATTATCATGTGGAGCGGTTGGAAAGGCATGTTTATAATGGCAATGGATGCTGGCTAGGAAATTGTTATTATGAAGTCCCGGATATTGGAACATTCTCAGAAGAAAATAAGAGGATATCACAATATATCCGGGAAGATTTGGGAAGGTTTTTAAATGAAACAGCAACCGTATTCGAGGATTTTGTAAGGTTATCACCGATAGCAGATGCTGAGTATGCGTCGGAAGATGATGTGGCGACATTTTTGGATGGACCAGGAGGGTATCATTGTTATGTAGATACGGAGATTACTTATAATAATGACGGGATATTAGAGGTTACTTATTACTATAACGTGCTAGAGGAAAGGGGAGAAGCTGTTGCCGTTTATGACTTGAACTCAGGAATTGTTGTAGAGCATCAGGATTGGCAGAGCGATATGATTCAGAAGCTACAGGATGAATTGAAAAGTATAGAAGATAATTAATGGAAAAAACGACAGCAGTTGACAATCAAGTAGGAAGCTGCATTCTTTTAGATATGCTGTTAAGTAAGGAAAAGAGGTAAGGCTTATGAGAGATTATCAGATTAAAATAGAACCGTTTGAATATGTAGCTATACAGGAATTGAAAATCAGTCAGACGATAAATGAACATGCCGGAGCCGAGTTTGTCATGCGAATAAGGGATGGACTGGCGGAACAGTACATGGGACTTCTTTCGGAAAAACTATGGGTACGTATGATAGGGATTGATAGAACGGATGGGAGCGATATCTGTACAGTTATATTCCAAGGAATCGTTACAGACTATTCACTCTATCGAAACGGTTATGAAACGTTGTTAAAGTTACAGCTTACAAGTGGTACGATATTAATGGATTTAAAGCAGCATTTCAGGGTTTTCCAGAAAGAAGATACCTTATGCGCGGATATTCAGCAGAAGATTGCAGCAACATATCCGGAAAACAAGCTTGTTTTGACAGAAGGAACACAAGATCAAACGCAGGGGGTGTTGGTTCAATTCCAGGAAACGGATTGGGATTTTTTGAAGCGTCTTGCAAAGAGAAACGGCCGATATCTTGTCCCCGATGCCCTGAGAAAAGGAGTCTGTTATTCGGTGGGACTGCCTATGGGAACGAAGAGGTCGGTAGAAACAGGTAAAATACAGACAATGCTGGATATGGAAGAATATATGCAAAAGACTCATAATGGGAAAAATTCTCTGCAACCGGATGAAATGCTGGAACTGGTAATAGAAAGCAGAGAAATATTTCAACTGGGTGATATGATTTCGTATCGTGGAAAAGAATATTATATATATAAAATAGCAATTACATATGAAGGGGCAGAATGCATTCATGAATATTTCCTAAGGACAAAGGCGGCATTGCGGACACTGCCCACGGAGAATAACAATTTGCAGGGTTGCTCTTTTGACTCGGTCATTACGGATGTAAGCAAGGATAAAGTTCAGGTAGAGATCGCACAGGATGAATGGAATGCAGCAGACGGAAAAAAATGGTTTCAATATTCTACAGTTTATTCGTCTGCCGATGGAACAGGCTGGTATTGTATGCCGGAGATTGGCGACAGTGTACGTTTCTATGTTCCGGATAGAGCAGAGAACAGTTTCATCCTCAGTGCGGTACATAAAGAAAACGACAGTGCCAGACAAAATCCCGATTATAAATCTCTTAAGACCAAATACGGTAAAGAGATATTATTTACACCGGATTCCATCCTGATGACGAACAACAACGGCATGACGGTTGAGCTAAACGACAGTGAAGGTATCACAATTACAAGCGATAAGGATATTGTCATACAGGCGGATCAGAATCTGACGATATCCAGCGCTTCTGCATCGCTGTTAATTGCGGCGGACGATAAAGTACAGGTAAAGCAGGGCAAAACGACAATGACATTAAGTGATGATATTTACTTTACGGGCGGAGAGTTTAGGATTCAGTGATCAGCATAACCATATACAAAAACACCTCAAAACGCCCATCCTTTTGCCGGAATTCCAACGTCCCCTGATATCTGGAAGCAATCTCGGCCATACTTTTTAAACCGACTCCGTGGTTTTCCTTGTCCTGTTTGGAGGTTGCCGGGAAAAAGCCGCGTTTTGCCTGCGCCGGGTCCTCCGGATCATCCTGTCCGGGAGCCGGGTTGACCACTTTTAAACAAAACAATCCCTTCTGCGCCTTACTTTCCAACGTAATTTCGCGCGTTTTCGTTTCCAGGCGGCTGCATGCTTCTATGGCGTTATCAAGCGCATTGGCGAACAGGGCGCAGATGTCCGTCTTATCAAACGGAAGTTCGTGAGGGATGTCGATATGGCAGGTCAAACGGATACCGCAGCGTTCCATCAGATTTTCTTTGACTGATAATACGGCGTTAACGGTCGTATCGCCGCAGTAGCGGAGTGTCTGCGTAAAGGCGGCGTTTTCCGTCAGTTTTTTTATATAGTCGTCCTTTTTTTCGGGCGGCAGGGCGGAAAGAATCTGTAAATGATTGGCCATATCGTGTTTAATGCGTCGTATTTCAAAATGCTGTTGTTCCATTGCCTCATAATAACTTCTGTTCATATCCGCAAACATGATGCGCCGGTCCTGCTCCTGCTGTCTGGCAAGGGTGGAGATCGTCAGAAGAAGACCGATGAAAGAAAATAGCGTGATCGTAAGCAGGATGGCATATTCAATGGGCGGATCGCTATAGACGTCAAAAGAAGTGTTTCTGCTGTACCATATGACGATCGTTAAAACGATGCCGATCGGAGTAGCGGTAAGAAGCAGCAGTAATTTCCACATACGCTTTGAAAGATCGTATTGTTTTGCAGGAGCCAGCTTCTTGATCATAAGGTATAAGAAAATGGAAAATGCAAGGCTGCTGATATAGGAAATGAGAAGATAGCGGGATCTGTTATGATATCTTAACGCAATATTCGTCAGATAATTATCGCGCAGGGCGTTAAAAGAAAAGACCGTGCTTGCGAAGATCAGGCCGACTGTCAGTTTTTTCAGAATACTTCCCTCAAAAGAAAGAAATACCGTCAAAAGAAAAAAGAAGACCATCGGCAGGATATTGCCCGGATCGCCGATAAAAATGATTATAACGGATAAACAAAGACAGCTGATAAGCATAAGCGGGAAAGCGTAGCGTTTGGATGAGCGCGTTATCATTTTTTCCAGTGCACGTAATAGAAAAAATGCGCCGGGTAAGTAGATTAACAGGGGGAGTATATGTGTCATGGGATTTCTCCTTCTATTGTTATCTGCTACAGAGAATAGCCGATCATATGGCGTGCAATCTTTGCTGCGGCTTCTTCCCGGTATTTTCTGCTGCAGGGCACTTTTTTACCGTTTAAGGTGACGCAGTCGCTTCCCAGATGTTCCACATTGTCCGGATTGACTAAAAATCGCTGGTGGACTCTGACAAAGCGCATGGAAAGCCTTTTCTCTACGTCGTCCAGTCTGGCGTAAAACGGATACTCTCCGGATCCGGTGACAAGCGTTACTTTTCGTTTATCGGAATAGAAATAGAGGATATCTTTCGTATGGAATCTCCATGTACCGTCCATATTTTTCAAAAAGAAGCAGTTATCTTTATCAGATGTCATTTTTTCGCGTACCCGGTGGATCAGTTCTATAAGTTTCGCTGCAGAAACCGGTTTCAGCAGGTAATCCAGAGCGCCTGCGCGGTATCCCTCGAAAACATAATCGGCATATCCCGTTACGAAGACGATGATGAGATGTTCATCGAATTCCCTGATCTGTTTCGCCGTTTCCATGCCGTTTAGGCCGGGCATTTCCATATCCAGAAACAACAGGTCGATCTCGCCCGGGTGTTTTTGCAGCCAGGAGACGGCACCTGTTCCGGTGGAAAAATCATATACGACTTCTTCCGTGTCTTCAATGAGTACTTTTTCCAGTTGTAATAAAAGAGCCTCCCGGCTTTCCGTTTCATCATCACAGATCGCAATACGCAGCATAATAATCCTCATTTCTTTCTTCCTGTTTATTGTAACACAATTTTTTTTAGGATGCTTTTGTTTTTGGCGGACAGGCATGCCAAACGTTACATCTGAAGCGTCAAACTTTACATTTTTTGCAGCCGGAAGTCAATCGTTACATGCAGAACGTCAGATGTGACATACACGGATCTGCGCATCTTCCTTTTATGATATGTTATTTTCAGATATTTAAAATAAAACCGGGAAAGAAAGGTGTTATTATGCTGTATGTAAAAAATCTTCACAAATCTTATGAAGTGGGAAAAACAAAATACCAGGTGTTAAAGGGCATCGATCTGCATGTCGCAAAAGGAGAATTTGTTGCCGTGATGGGGCCGTCGGGTTCCGGAAAGACCACGCTTTTAAACTGTATTTCCTGCTATATTCCGTTTGACAAAAGTGAAACGTCACCGGGAAGTATTACACTTGGCGGTACGAAACTGGCCGGACTGCGTCCGGATGCGCTGGCAAAGATCCGCAATACGCAGATCGGTTTTGTTTTTCAGGATTTTATGCTGCTTGATGGTCTGACGATCCGGGAAAACATTCTGGTGCCGCGTATAATACAGGGAGCCGTGGAAAAGGATGCGGAAATGCTTGCAGATGAACTGGTTTCTTTATTCGGCATCAAACATATTATGGAGAAATATCCGGCGGAAATTTCCGGCGGGGAGAAGCAGAGAGCTGCGGTGGCAAGGAGTCTGATCAATAATCCGCTTATCATTCTGGCGGATGAACCGACGGGCAATCTGGATTCCAAGTCCAGCCGTGCCGTGATCGAAGCTTTTGGCAATGCCAAAGAGAAAATGGATGCGACGATCTTTATGGTGACACATGACAGTTTTGCGGCTTCTTTCTGCGACCGTGTCATTTTATTAAAAGATGGAACGGTCTATAAGCAGTTGAAGCGGAAAGGAGAGCACGGCGCGTTCCAGGATGAACTGTTGGGCTTTATTAAGGCAATGAATCAGGAGGTGGCATCGTGACGCAGGCTGTTACAATGAAAACAATAGAAAGAAAGCTGCAGAAAGCCGGCAGAAAACATGCACGTCTTTATCTGTTCTGTAATTTTACGGCGCTGATGATCATCTCCGCCTATTCGGCTCTGATGTTTTCACCGACGGTACAGACGGTGTTTCCCGCAGGGGGAGACAGCCGCAAACAGATGAACGGGATTTTTGTGATGACATTGTTTGGCTGTGTGGTATTTACTTTGTATGCATCGAATCTCTTTTTCAGGCATAAGTCCTCCGAACTTGGGGTCCTGATGGCGCTCGGCGCTTCCGGCAAAAAGCTGCTGCCGGGACTTCTGCGGGAAGTATTGCTTTTAAGCGGCATGTCGTCGGCTTTGGGCATTATTGCAGGCTTTCCGTTTGTATGGCTTATCTGGCAGGGATTCCGGCTGTTTATCGTGGACAGTTCGGAGATGCTGCTTCGGTTCGGTTTAAGATGCCTGCCCGCTTCTTTTGGCTTTTTTCTTGTGGTAGTGGGATTTGCCTGTTTGAATGTGTGGCGGTACATTAAGAAGACCAATATCATGGAAGTGATACGGGAAGAGCATATCAATGAGCCGGTCAGAGAACTGGGGAAATGGTGCGGACCGGCAGGGATCATCATTCTTTTTGGCGGTGCAGTTTTAGGATACAGTGCGCCTGCTCTGTGGAAGGCATTATTCAGCGCTTATGCGCCTTCCTGGACGAGTCTGTTATATGCGCCGGTGTTTGTCGGATTATATATGGTCATGCTGCATACCGTTGTGCACGGTTGGAAAAATCATAAGAAAAATCCCTACAAAAATATCATTTCCAGAAGCATGATGAAGTTTCAGGGAAAACAGACGGTGAATAATATGATCATTGTTGCCATCCTGGTGGCGGGCGCCTGTTTCGGTATTTTTTATCTGCCGACACTGGCCTCGAACGGACTGGCTGCTTACGCGGTACAGCCGTATGATTATTTCTTCCATTACCGTGCGGACCAGAGGGTTTCCGGGGAAGAAGAGATCCGCGATCTTGCGGGAGAGTACGGTTTGACGTTAAAAGACTATACGACTTGTGAATATATTGCGGTGGGGGCCGGTTACTATGCGGAAGTGCCGGAAGAGGACGGAAAACATTTTCATGTGGAATATCGACCGGTCGGCGGGGAAGCGAAAATTCTCTCCGAAGATGCCTATTATGCACTGACCGGTGAAAAAGTGGATGTTTTGCCCGGCACATACAGGAATGTGACGAATCGGGACGAGACTTCCCTTTTTACGAACGAATCGGCCCGACATCTGACGAATATGGTTACAAGAAAGCAGATCGAAACGAAGTTTGCGGGTTATCTGCACTATGATCTGCTTTCCGGGAAAGACATCTGTTTTGTGATTGACAATGCCGATTATGAGGCGCTTGCAGAGGGGCTTACGAAAGAGTGGAAAGGGAATCTGGCAGGATTTAATATCGATGGCAAAGATTCCTATGACTTTGCAGATGACTTCTATCACCGCTTCACGGCATCATTTGATCAGTCATGTGCCTATGTGTATTATTATGACAGGGTTCAGAAGATCATGAAGGAAGAAAATGGAGAGATGTATTGGATGGACGAAACCGGAGAAGGCAAATTGGATCTTCAGAACGCGGACTCCAGTGACTTTCGGCTGAACTGGGCATATAGTCCAAGTTTCCGGATCCTTGGTACAAATGACTTTTTACTGACTATGGCCGTATTTTTCATGATGTTTCTTTTTATATTTATTGTTTGTCTGATCACAGCATTAGTCGTATGTTATACGCGTTGTCAGACGATCGCGTTAAACAACCGTTATATTTTTGATGATCTGAGAAAACTTGGCGCATCTCCGGCCTTTTTGTCCAAAGAAGTGCGCAGCCAGTGCGGAAGCGTCTTTCGGATGCCGATCTTGGCCGGTATGAGCGGTATGTACTTCTTATATATTCTGATCCTGTATGCGAATGATGACAAGATTGTTTCTAGTGAGATGGCAGCTCTGGGCATTTGTCTATTGGTCTTATTCGGCATCGGTGCGCTCAGTTATGCAATATACCGCGCTGCGGTAAAGAGTATAGGGAAACTGCTTGGGATAACAGGTTGAAAAATCAGAGATTTTTCATGAGCGGGCATTTTTTACAAGGATGTATTGTAATTAAAACATGACATAGAACGAGACAGTATTACACTGTCTCGTTCATCCATACGCGCATCTGATTTTCTCCACGGTTTCCCCATGTATAATAAGGCACTGCGACGGCCTGGCAGGGTTTTTCGTCAGGAACATCACTGCTGTAGAGCGTATCGGACGCTTCTCTGCGCAGAGCGTCTGCGCTTATTGTCACGATACCGTTTAAAAGGTTTTCGTCATATGCAGAAACGTTCAGATTTCCGCCCCGTTTTAAAGAAAGCGACAGGACGTCGTCTGCGTTATCGATCCCTTCGAAACAATAGACGAGCGGTCCGCGGCAAAGCGCCGTTTTACCGGATAATGCCGGTATTTTGGAAGAGGCATACTGGAACTGCGGCGTATCGTCTAATGTTAAGCAGATCGTATCGCCATCGGAGACGTCCAGATAGAGATAGCCTTTGTCCGGCAGGACATCTGTGTCGTTTTCATTGATGCAGATTTTAAATGTCCGGCTCCAGGCAGGGATTCTGATGGCGAGCCGGCCGCCCTTTTCGATTTTATAATATATTGTAAAATCATAAGGATACTTTGTTTCACAGGTAAATTTCATACCGTTTGCAAGGCTTATTTCTCCGGCTGCGAACAGATGACAGAATGCCGTATCCGCATTTTCGCCGTAAGCGTATTTGCCGAAAGAGGAGATCAGGCGGGCAGCATTCGGCGGGCAGCAGGCGCAGGCATACCATTTCGGGCGTACCGGCAGATCATGCCGGTGTGTCGGTGAAACGCCTGATATGCCGGGAATGACTTCTAACGGATTGACATAGAAGAAGCGTCTGCCGTCAAGCTGCATACCGGCAAGGACCGTATTGTAAAAGGCCCGTTCGCAGACGTCGCCGTATTCTCCAAGCACTTCATTTTCAAGCATTCTGGAAGCAAAAAACAGCAGACCGATAGATGCGCATGTTTCGGCGTAAGCGGTATCATTGGGCAAGTCGTAGTCCACGCTGAACGCTTCTCCGTGAACCGTCGAACCGATGCCGCCGGTCAGATACATCTGTCGTTTGGTGATACTTTCCCAGAGCCTGCGGCAGGCGGCAAGCAGTTCTTCATCATCCGTAGAGGCGGCAAGATCTGCCATGGCGGTATACAGGTATACGGCGCGCACCGCATGACCGGTGGCATCGCTCTGGCTGCGCACGGGTTTGGATGCCTGCGAATAATCCGTATCGGCCGGATTGCCATTCCATACGCTCCAGCCGCGCGCTTCTTTTTCTTTTTCATAAAAGTGCGGATCGCATCCTCTTGTATTGATAAAGTGTTCTGCCAGTTCCAGGCAGTGCTTATTGTCGAGGAGACGATACATCTTTAAAAGGGCAAGTTCCACTTCCGGATGACCGGGGAACCCTGCATGTCCTTTTGTAATAAAATGGTCGTAAATATGTTCGGCATTTTTCTGCATCACGAGCAGCAGTTTATCTTTTCCGGTCGCTTCATAATAAGCGCATGCCGCTTCCATCATGTGCCCGGAGCAGTACAGCTCATGTCCTTCATGCAGGTTCGTCCATCGTTTCTCTTTGTCTTTGATGGTATAATAGGTGTTCAGGTAGCCGTCGGGTTCCTGTGCGTCTGCAATAATGTCGATCAGTTTGTCAACGGTTTCTTCCAGTTTCCGATCCGGGAAAAGAGAGAGTGAATAAGCAGCGGCTTCAATCCACTTGGCGGCGTCGCTGTCCTGAAAGACCATGCCGTAGAAGCCGTCTCCCACATCTTCACCGCGCACGGCGCATCCGGCATTGATAAAGTTGCGTACGACATGACTTTTCTCGGTATCCGGCGCTTCGTCATTCAGAACGCTGTACTGGTAGGGCAGGACGACGTCCCTTACCAGTTTCTGGTACTTTCCGATAAAGCCGTCGGCCTTATAGGATTGTATGGAGATCTGGTTTTGTACTTTCATAAAATGAGTGCTCCCTTCTGGTTTTTGTGATCATCAGACGCCAAAGCAGACATGGATAAACAGCAGCGGAAGGCCGGGAAGCAGCTGCGGGCAGGCAGCGTACAGCAGGCGGGACAAGGAGCCGGACAGCGGAAAAAGATTTCTGCTGAAGGGCCCTCTAAAAACGCCGGCACTTGGATTTTAAGCCGCCTGCGGCGCAAAATCCTTAGTACCGCTGCGTTTTTAACGGAGCGGGAGCGTGCCTCGAAGCAGAAACTTTTTTCGCTGTCCGGCTCCTTGTCCCGCCTGCCTCTGCCTGCCCTGTCTGCCGCTTCTCTGCTTTCCGCTGCTATATATCCATGTCTGCTTTGGCGTCTGATGATCCTGTTTTTGGTAAATATGGTTTAGGCTGTTCACAGATACTATAATATGTATTATAATCTTATAGAAAGCGAATGAAATGGATTATATTCAGAAGAATATGGAGAATTGTCTTGAACGAGATTGTTTTGGATAACCGGACGATGCCGGTGGCGGACGGCTGTAATCTGTGTGCGGCCGCGGAACCTTTTTTTCATGCCGACAGGGTGCTTGCCTTTCATGTACTGATCTATGTACTGGAAGGAGTTATTTATGTGACGGAAGACGGGACCGATCATGTCGTAGAAGCGGGCGGGCTTCTGTTTTTGAAAAAGGGCGTGCATCATTTCGGGAAAACGGAGATTCCCAGAGGGACGAGATGGTATTATGTGCATTTCTATACGGATCGAAAGCCGGAAGGCGAAAAAGAGGCGGCATCTGTGAGCGGCACGGGAACAGGAGAGGATGCCGGAGACTTAAGATGCATAACGCTTCCGAAAGAACTTTCGCAGCTTGCCGGTAGTGCGATCGAGGAAAAGATCGCCGCCTTCATAGAGTGCGCAAGGTCTGACGAAGGGATGAACAAATGGTATCTGAACATGCGGTTGTTTGAGCTCCTCAGCCGGATCGCTTTTTATGAACAAAAAGAGTCGAAACGGACACTTTCCGAAGAAATCTGCGTTTATCTGCAGGCGCATCGGCAGGAACCGTTTTCGGCGGGAGAACTGGAGCGGCACTTCTATTTAAGCTATAAGTATATGGCGGCCGTTTTTAAGAAAGAAAAGCAGATGACCATGCAGCAGTATCATACGAAACAGCGTATTGATGCGGCCTGCAGACTGCTTGAGTCCACGCTGCTGCCTGTCGGGGAGATCGGCAGACAGCTTGGGTATGAAGATATGCTGTATTTTAGCAGGGTTTTTCATCAGAGCAAGGCCATGAGTCCGACGGCATACCGTAAAAGAGCAATGACATTATATTAAAAACTGACAGAAACTGGAGTTGGAAATCTCAAATATTGAGGGAAAGGAACAGGTATACATATGACAGGGAAGGAACAGGAGATCAGAGAAAGAATCTGCGGGATCGGCAGGAGAATTTATGAGAAGGGCATGGCAGCGGCCAATGACGGCAATATTTCCGTGAAGTTAAGTGAAAACGAATTTTTCTGTACGCCGACAGGTGTATCCAAAGGTTTCATGACGCCGGAGTCGATCTGCCGCGTGGATGCGGAAGGAAAACTGTTAGAAGCGGACGGAGATTTCAGACCTTCTTCCGAGATGAGGATGCATATGCGTGTTTACCGTATGAGAGAAGATGTCGGAGCCGTTGTGCATGCGCATCCGGCGTATGCGACCTGTTTTGCCGCGATGGATACGCCGCTGTCTGCACCGGTCATGTCAGAAGCCGTCGTTTCGCTTGGATGCGTGCCGGTCGCTCCGTATGGAACGCCTTCCACTTCGGAAGTGCCGGACAGTATAGAGCCTTATACGGCCTGTTTTGACGCGGTACTTTTGCAAAACCACGGTGCGCTGACATGGGCAGCCGATCTGGAGATGGCATATATGAGAATGGAGTCGGTCGAATTTTATGCCAGGCTTTTGTACAAGACCGGACAAATGGGCGGGGCCAAAGAACTGAGTCCGGAAAATGTGGAAAAATTGTATGAAGTGAGAAGAAAAATGCATCTGTCCGGGCGGCATCCGGCCGATCTGCCCCAGTCTGTTGATGCAGAAACGAAAAAAACGCTCTGCCGTCATAACTGTAAACTCTGTCCGCTTATGTCCAGCCGCCGTCCAGAGTGATGATCTGCCCGGTCAGGTATTCCGGTGCAGATAAGAGAGAGCGGACCATACCGGCAGCTTCTGCGGGATCACCGATACGGTCGCACGGGATTTCCTGCCGCAGGGCCTCCATATCTTCTGCGGAAAAACAGCGGTTCATGTCGGTATCCATAACGCCGCAGGCGATGGCATTGACCTGGATATGGCTTGGCGCGAGTTCTTTGGCAAGCGCTTTGGTAAAACTGTTTACCGCGCCTTTTGAAGCGGAATAGGCAGCTTCCATGGAGGCGCCGACATTGCCCCATACGGAAGAGATATTGATGATCCTGCCGCATTGTTTACGGAGCATGAGCGGAATGGCCCGTCTGCTTGTATAAAAAACGGAATCTACATTAGTGGCCATGACCTTTTTCCAGTCTGCGGCGGACATTTCACTTAACAGTCCTACATACGAGATGCCTGCATTGTTGATCAGGACGTCCAGATCGGGAATGAAGGAAAACAGGTTGTCCACGGTGTTTTCATTGCCCATATCGCCGACAAAGGGGGTACAGGAAACGCCATAGCGCTCCGACAGTTCTTCTGCATACGCAAAGAGCGCTTCTTTGGAATGGATGCAGGTAAGATACAGATGATATCCATCGGCGGCCAGCATATCGGCAACAGCTTTGCCGATACCGCGTGAGGCGCCGGTGATTAAGGCATATTTTGGCATGGGGTGGATATACTCCTTTCTGTCAGGAAATTCCATAATGACTTCGGGCAGTTCAAAATGAGCAGGCACAGGCGGGCGGGCAGAGGAAAAAGATTTCTGTTTCCAGGCCCTCTAAAAACGCCGGCACTTGGATTTTGCGCTGCCTGCGGCGCAAAATCCTTAGTACCGCTGCGTTTTTAACGGAGCGGGAGCGCGTCTGGAAACAGAAACTTTTTTCGCTGCCCGCCCGCCTGTGCCTGCTCATTTTGGACTGCCGAAGTCATTATGGAACTTTTCGTCTGGTTTTATGATTATTTTGACAAAGTTTCATGGTAGGAATTATACTAAATTATACTATAGGAAAGCGGGAAAAGGAAGGAGTTTGCGTATGTATGATCTGATTATTATCGGTTCGGGGCCGGCGGGACTTTCGGCGGCGGTTTATGCGAAAAGAGCGGGACTTGATATGGTCGTGCTGGAACAGAATCCGATGAGCGGCGGCCAGGTATTAAATACAAGCGATGTGGATAACTATCTGGGCATGCCCGGTATGAACGGTTTTGATATGGGCATGAAATTCAGGGCGCATGCGGAAGGGCTGGGCGCGGTATTTGAAAATGTACAGGTGAAGGAAGTGACGGACGCGGGCAGTCATAAAATTGTGCGCGCGTCAGCAGGAAAAGAGGAGAAAACTTATGAGACCAGGGCGCTTATTGCAGCGATGGGCGCTTCGCACGCGCTTTTGCACGTGCCGGGAGAAGAGAAGCTGAGCGGCAAAGGGGTATCTTACTGTGCAACCTGCGACGGCGCTTTTTTCAGAGACAAGACAGTGGCAGTTGTGGGCGGCGGAGACGTGGCGGCGGAAGATGCGGTTTTTCTGTCAAGGATATGCGCAAAAGTGTATCTGATCCACAGACGGGATGCGCTGCGTGCCGCGAAATCTTTACAGGATGCTTTGTTCCAATGTTCTAATGTAGAAGTGATATGGGACAGTGTGGTGGAGGAGATCTGCGGACAGGAGAAGGTTGAAGCGGTAAAGCTGCGGCATGTAAAAACGGAAGACAGTGATTCGAAAGCGGTAGACGGCGTCTTTATCGCGGTAGGCCTGGTGCCGAACAGTGAATTATTACAAAATGTTACAATGTGTGACGAAAGAGGTTACATCGTTGCCGGAGAAGACTGTGTTACGAAGACGGCAGGTATCTTTGCCGCAGGCGACGTGAGGACAAAGCCTCTGCGGCAGATCGTAACGGCAGTCGCGGATGGGGCGAATGCTGTCGCAGGCGTGGAAAGATATCTCATGCAGATGTAAAAATATTACATTTTTTAACAATTTGCACAAGGAATGGTGCTGTTATTTGTTTTTTTATGCAGATGCTGTGGTTGACAAAGAACAGGATTAGTGTTATATTTATTGCAAACCTGTAACAATTTTGTAATAAATGTAAGAAGTTCTTAACCGGCGGAGGTTATTTGTATGAAGATACAGAACGTGAGAATAGCAGTATGTGCAGTGGCAGCAGTCATCACATTTTCAGGAATGGGCTTAACGGCCAGTGCGGCAGGAGATGTCAACTCCGTACTGCCTTCGGCAGGAATCGATTATTCTATGGCGCCTTCCGAGAAATCCACGTCTCTTTCCGATATGAAAGAAGATGTGAAAAGAGAGGAAAGTAAAGATCTGACGGCATCGACTGCAGAAGTTGCGGTAAAAGGCACGGATGAGATTCCGATCGGCGGTATGTTGGAGAGCAGCACTCCGTCTACGATATCGGAGAAGAAGATCGAGCAGACGATCGTTGTCAGCGAAGGATATACGAAAGATTTACGCGAAGCATCCAATGCCGCGAAGCTGCGTGAGGAAGAAGAAGGATTTAAGAATCTTGTTATCGCCAAAGTCAGCAACTATGTCAATGTCAGAGACATTCCGAGTGAAGATGGAAATATTGTCGGTAAACTGTATGACAAGTCGGTTGGTACTTTTATAGAAGAAACGGACGGCTGGTATAAGATCAGTTCCGGTTCTGTAGAAGGATATGTAAAAGCGGAATTTTGTGTGACCGGTGACGCGGCAGTGGAACTTGCCAAAGAGGTAGGAACCCGAATCGCAACGGTTACGACTACGACTTTGAAAGTACGTGAAGAACCCGGTATGGATACGACCGTTCTCGGTCTTGTACCGATCGAAGACCAGCTTATTGTTACCCAGGAACTGGAAGGATGGGTAAAAGTAAATATTGAGGAAGGCGACGGGTATGTATCCAATGAATTCGTCACACTTTCCACAGAGTTTGTAAAAGCCGAATCTATTGCAGAAGAGCAGGCAAGACTCGCGAAAGAAGAAGCGGCAAGAAAAGCTGCTCAGGAAGCGGCAAGAAAGAAAGCGGCTGAGCAATCCGCATCTTCCTCATCGGGAGAGAGTTCTTCCGAAAGCGGAAAGACTTATGCACCGCCGAGCGGCAGCGCATCCGGTCAGGCCGTTGTAGACTTTGCTTTGCAGTTTGTCGGTAATCCCTATGTATATGGCGGCACAAGTCTGACAAACGGTGCAGACTGTTCAGGATTCGTTATGAGCGTATACAATAACTTCGGCGTAAGCCTGCCTCATTCTTCCGCAGCGGACAGAAATGTGGGTGCAACCGTAAACGGTCTTGAAAATGCACAGCCGGGCGATATTATCTGCTATTCGGGACATGTCGGAATCTATGTCGGAAACGGACAGATTGTGCATGCGTCCACATCCAGAACAGGCATTATCGTTTCCAATGCGTCATACCGTTCGATTCTTTCCATTAGAAGAATCTTCTAGTCATAATTTGATACCACGTATTTAAGAGGACAGCCGGCCGGCTGTCCTTTATTTTGCTGTCTGGAAAGCGTTTGTGCAAAATATACAAAAAAGCGGGTAAACTATTTTTGACGGGCAGTGTGGTAAAAAAGATGCGATTTTAGTTATCCACAGTAAAAATTGCGTTAATTATGGAAAAATTAACTTATGCACCGAATTATACACATTATCCACTGTCTTTGGGCGCCGCTGAGAGTCGGTTTTATGGTAACCGAAAGAACGCCTGTTTTGTGAACTTGTCCTAAAATGCTTTTGTTGCGGTAAGGCAGATATCTATGTTATAATGATAAAAATACTTTCAAAGGTAATTTCTGGAAGATATTTTGTGACATACTATACTCCAATGAAAGGGTGAGTGCTATGAAATTTATTATTGTGGGAAAAAATATTGACGTAACCGAGGGATTGAAAACCGCGGTACAGGATAAAATCGGTAAACTGGAGAAATACTTTACCGAAGAAACAGAAGTACACGTTACATTAAGCGTTGAGAAGGACAGGCAGAAGATCGAAGTAACGATTCCGATGAAAGGCAATATCATTCGTTCCGAGCAGGTCAGCAGCGATATGTATGTTTCCATTGACCTGGTGGAAGAGATCATAGAAAGACAGCTTAAAAAATATAAGACCAAACTGACGGACAGGCAGCAGTCGGCCGGCTTTTTCAAACAGGAATATCTGGATAAGGATTTCATGGATGAGGAAGAAGTGCAGATCATCCGGACGAAAAAATTTGATATTAAACCGATGTATCCGGAAGATGCCTGCGTGCAGATGGAGCTGCTTGGACATAGCTTCTTCGTATTTTGTAATGCGGAAACGAATGAAGTCAATGTAGTGTATAAGAGAAAAGGAAATACGTACGGCTTGATCGAGCCGGAGAATTGATTTTAAAATTTTGGTATTGGAAGGATTTTCACCCTGTCAGTCATGACAGGGTGATGTTATGTGAAAGTAGAAAAATCTGGTTCTGCGGTGAAAAAATGCAGCGCCGGTTTGGAGACAGAGGCAGAAACAGGAGGGGAATATATGGTAATTTTCAATATCACGGCATTTTTTGTCTGTCTGTTCGTACTTTCGTATGTCTGGAAGACGACAACGGTGGAAATGTTTCCGCCCCTGATCTGTATGCTTACGCTGGTGCTCTATGTGCTCGCGCTGATCAGGCATTTATCTTTCATAGATGGAATCAGTATTTTGGTCATCGCAGCTTTTGTATTTTGGCTGCTCAGGCAAAAGAAAGAACAGCGCATCGAATTTACCGGGATATGTCTGAAAAATGCGGCACAGCCGTCATTTATTACGGCCGTCTGCCTTTTGTTTGCCGCGGCGCTTTGTACGTCGGGGAAGATCGTAACATGGTGGGATGATATCAATTTCTGGGCTACAGATGTCAAATCGCTGTATTATTTGGACGGATTTGCCGCAAAATATGGAAATACTGCACCGGAATTCGGTGATTACCCGCCGGCGGGGCAGCTGTTCAAGTGGTGGTTTCTGCATTTTGACCCGCATACGTTTCGGGAAGGACTTGCCTTTGCGGGATATTATGTGATGAATCTTTCTTTTCTGCTGCCGCTGTTAAGGAAATTGAAAGGCGGAAATATCATGATTGCATTCGGCATGGCGGCGGCAATCTGGTTTCTGCCGAGCATTGCGGAAGTTTACGGTTATGACGGTTTCTGTGCGGATCTGACGATGGCCTGCATTTACGGCGCATTTTTGTCTGCGGTAACGGACAGGGAGCAAGGAAACGACCGGTTTTATTACGGGCGTCTGGCTCTTTACCTGAGTGTGCTTGTCCTGGTGAAATCCGTCGGCTTTATCTGGGCATTTTTCGGACTTGTTTTCTTATGTCTGTATCAATGGACGAATAAGACGGCACATAAGAAAAAAGTACTTTTGACTGCAGCCGCGCCCGTCGTGACGGGAGCAAGCTGGCTGGCATTCTGTTTTATGATGCGCCGCGTGACGAAAACGACGACAACGGCGGTCAAATATATGACGACTGATGAATATGGACTTTCCGGCTATGCCGGCGGGTTTGCGAAGGCTTTTGTAAAAGCATTTTTTACAATGCCGCTGCATAAAGAAAAGAGTTTTCTCCTTGATCTGACGCCGTTTGGTTTTTATTTATGCATCTGTCTGCTTGTCATTTTCTTTTATCGAAAAAAATTGATGCCGAAGAAAGAGGGCAGGCTGATATTATGGTTCAGCATTGTGAGCGGCGCGGTTTTTTACGGGATCATTTTTATCGCACATTTGACGATCTTTGCCACGGAAACGCAGTATCTGGAACCTGCGGGCATGATTTCCTCGATAGAACGGTATGGCGCGCCGTTTACGATCGGTACGCTGTTGTTTTTGGCAGGAATCTGGCTGACTTACGGGGAAAATTTCTTTGCAGGCATGAAAAAACCGTTTGCGGTAAAGTATGGGACGTGTCTGGCGTTTATTCTTTTCGTGGCATTGACAGCGGGCTGGCAAACCGGATATCATGGACTTATCGGATACCGCGCGGAAGTTCCGGCACGTATACAGGAACGGAAGAGTATGATTGATGAAGATGCCGCTGTATTCTTGCAGACAATAAGCCTGCTCGGTACGCAGGAGAGTACAAGAGTCTGTTATATCCAAAGAGATGATGCGCCGCGCTGGGTAAAAAACAGTTATATCAATCTGGAAGCCTCGCCGGTATCCGTCGTTTATAAAAGCGTTAATCTGGACGATGCCGTGACGGACTGGATGGTACAGGAGATCAGAGGACTGCATGCGCAGTATCTCTATGTTGAGGCGACAGATGCGGATGTTTCCGCCGTCTTCGATAAGCTGACAGCAGATGGCGTTTTTGCCTGTGAGGTGCTTTACCGGATCGTGGATGACGGGGAGAAGATGCGGCTGGAGATGCCGTGATATCTGTAAAGATCAGTTCAGGCGTGTCTGCTCCGGCAGCTGACTGCGGAAAACAATGCCGCAGATGAAGGCGGATGAAAACATTGCCGTGCCGGATGATCATAGGATGAACGAAAACAGGGAGAAACGAACATGTCTTCTTATTATAGTATTCCGGTTATCATACCTGCGTATGAACCGGACGAGAAATTAAGCATATTACTGCGGAGCTTAAAGGAAGCGGGAATTGAGAATATTGTTGTCGTGGATGATGGCAGCGGCAGTGAATATGCGGCGCTGTTTGAAGCCGCGGCCGCACTTGAAGGCTGCACTGTGCTGACTCATTCGGTCAATCTTGGAAAGGGAAGAGCGCTGAAAACGGCGTTTAATTACTGCCTGTTAAAGTATCCAAAACTGTGCGGCTGTGTGACGGCTGATTCGGACGGACAGCATACGCCGAAAGATATTTTGGCCTGTATGAAAAAATTGTGGGAGAATCCGCAGGCACTGGTCCTTGGCTGCCGTAATTTTGATGCGCCGGATATTCCCGCCCGTTCCGTATTCGGGAATAAGTGCACCAGAAAGGTATTCGGTTATTTGATCGGACTGTCAGTTTCCGATACCCAGACAGGTTTGCGTGCGATTCCTTCCTTTTTCATGAAGGCGCTGATGAATGTGAACGGCGAGCGTTTTGAGTATGAAACCAACATGCTGATTGAGACCAAGAACATGGATATCCCGATATTGGAAGTGCCGGTAGAGACGATCTATCTGGAAGAGAATAAGACAAGTCATTTTAATCCGATCAAGGATTCTGTGCGGATCTATATGATATTCGGAAAATTTCTGTTTTCCTCACTGTCTTCAAGCGTGGTTGATCTGATCCTGTTTGGCCTGTTTTGTAATGTGCTGCGTGCCGTGGATGGTATCCCGGGCGGCGTGCCTTATATTATCGTGGCGACTGTGCTTGCCAGAGTGATCTCGGCGGTCTATAATTTCTGGCTGAATTATAAGGTGGTCTTTAGAAGCAGCGCGAATGTGGCGGTGACGGCAGTGAAATATTTTGCATTGGCCGTGTGCCAGATGCTTTGCAGTGCGTTTCTTGTCAATGCTGTCTATGGACTGCTTGGCGGAAGCGAGGTTGCAGTGAAGATTCCGGTGGATGTCTTTTTGTTCTTTGCAAGTTTTGTGGTGCAAAGAGAGTTTGTGTACCGGAAGAATAATATGCGTTAAGCGGCTTATCCGGACCGGTGACATAGAGAGACGATTTTTTTCATATATATTTCCGAGGGATTCTCGGCTCCTGCGGGAGCTGCAAAAGGAGCGGAAAATAGATGAAGAAGATTGAATGGGGGATCAGGGTTGAGCTTATTTTGCTGGCGGCAGTGAGCTGCGCCTGTCTGGTTAAGCGAGTACATAGAGAAAATGAGCCGGAGAATCTGCTGATACGGGAAGAAGCAAAAGAAGAGCGGGAAGCGGTGGAAGTTTCGGCCGATGGAAATTTTATCAAATGGGTGGATTTCAATATTACGAGTGAGGCGCTTGGAAAGGCATACGAACTTGACAGAGACTCCTATCAGGAAGAAATTCACGTGGACTGGATAGAACTGCTTGCTTATGTGGGCGCTCTGCAGGGAGGGAAGTTTGACAAAAAGAGTATCCTGAAGCTGGAAGAGACGGCAAAGCTGCTGCAGTCCGGTGAGACCACAATGGAAGAACTGACACGGGACATGGAATATTATGATTATTATGAAGAGGCGTACGGGGCCGTACTTGATGGCATGGTGGGAGAATTCTCCCTGGAGGTGCCCAAAGAGGATGGTACAGGGAAGGAGTGGAAGGATTTCTATGGCCTGAAGGCCTTTTCACCGATTGCAAAGGGATTTGAGTACAGTCATTATGACGATTTCGGTTCTTCCAGAAGTTATGGCTACAGGAGACCGCATCTGGGACATGACATGATGGGGCAGATCGGTACGCCCATCATCGCCATTGAGTCCGGTTATGTCGAGGCGCTTGGCTGGAACCAGTACGGAGGATGGCGTATCGGCATCCGCAGCTTTGACGGGAAACGATATTATTATTATGCGCATTTGCGGCAGAATTTTCCATACAGCAAGGAATTAAAGGAAGGCAGCGTCGTAACGGCAGGAGATGTGATCGGCTATATGGGACATACGGGATACAGTACGACAGAAAATGTAAATAATATCGAAATTGTGCATTTGCATTGGGGGATGCAGCTCATTTTTGATGAATCGCAAAAGGACAGCGATAATGAAATCTGGATCGACTGTTATGAACTGAGTAAGTTTCTTTACCGTAACCGCAGCGAGACACAGAAAAATGAGGAGACGAAAGAATGGCGTCGGGTTTATGAAATGAAGGATCCGGCAGTCGAAGAATCCGGGAAATAGTGATTGAAAACGGATTCTGATTCAGCTATACTTTTTGTAACGTTAACTGTTTTCATGTTCTAATTAGGAGAGAAGGTATGGGGAAAAAAGAGAAGGTAGTGTCTGAAAAAAGAAGTCAGGCGGTGCAGTTAAAAAGACTGGTGCGTCAGGCTGTGTTGTCGGTGGGAATAGGAGCCGTTTTACTGCTCGGATTTATCGTGTTTAACATCGGTATGTCGAGAATACATAATGCACAGCTCAATGCAACCGTGGCGTTAAATCAGTATCGGGTCGCGTCAAAGATGCTGACCTATGATATACAGTCTTATGCTGTCACAGGGGAACAGGGGTATTATGATGATTACATGAAGGAATTAAATGAGGACAAAAACAGGGAAAAGGCGCTTGAAACGTTAGAGGACTGTGATCTGAAAGAAAGCGAATGGGCGAATTTAAACCGGATTGCCGAAATGTCAGATCAGCTTGTTCCGTTGGAGCAGGAGACGATCGGGCATGTACAGGCAGGTGATCTTGCAGCCGCACAGGCATGTGTATTTAGCGAGGCATATGGAGAGTCGGTCGATCAGATCAGCCGGCAGACGGATGAGACGATTCTGGCCATCTTGAACAGAATGGACGGCAAACAGGACGGATTGAAAGTGCTGCAGTATATTTTTGAGATTCTGTTCGCATTGTCCTTCCTGTATGTTGTGAAAGAATTTATCAGGACGATAAAATTTTCGGAGAAGGAACTTTTAGAGCCGATCCTCAAGGTGTCGGATCAGATGGCGGTGCTTGCGGGCGGTGAATTCCATGTGGAGCTGGACATGGAGGCGGATGAGAGCGAAGTGGGAAAGATGGTCGCTTCGATCGCCTTTATGAAGAAGAATCTGCTTGGCATGATCAAAGAGATCACCCAGACGCTTGAGAAGATGGGGAATGGAAATTACCAGATTGAGATCAGGCAGGAATACGTGGGTGAATTTGTAACGATCAAGGAATCCTTTGAGCAGATCGGGGAGAAGATGCGGGAAACGATAAAGACGATCCGCAATGTTGCAGGACAGATCGACAGCGGTTCGGAACAGCTGGCTTATGCCGCACAGGATCTGGCCGAAAACTGTACGCTGCAGGCTTCTCAGGTGTCGGAGCTGATGACGGCATTTGACGCCATGACAAGGAGTATGGAAGAAAACGCGCATGAAGCGGAAAAATCAGCACAAATGGCTTCGACAGCGGGTATGACGCTGGAGAAGGGCAACGTGAAGCTGCAGGAATTGAAATCTTCGATTCAGGAGATCGGCAGATGCTCGGAGCAGATCAGCACAATTATAGAAGCGATAGAGGATATCGCGTCCCAGACCAACCTGTTGGCTTTAAATGCGGCGATTGAAGCGGCAAGAGCCGGCGAGGCCGGAAAAGGATTTGCAGTTGTGGCGGAGCAGGTGAAAAATCTGGCGAACGAATCGGCGAATGCAGCAGGCAGGACAACAGAGCTGATCGAAACAACCGTTTCTGTCATGAATAAGAGCATTTCCATCGCAGAGGAAACGGAAAACAATATGAACGTGGTAATGACCGATGCGAAAGAAGCTACGGAAAAAATGGGACAAATAGAGCAGATCCTGAAAAGAGACACACTGCGTATGCAGGAGCTGAATGAAAATGTATCGCAGGTTTCCGCCGCCGTTGATAATAATTCGGCAACATCGCAGGAAACTGCAGCTGTCAGTGAGCAGCAGAAGGTACAGGTAGAAACCATGGTAGATTTTATGAACAGATTTGTGATATAAAGACAGAGTATGCTGTGTGGTTTTCGACGGCGCAGGGAAGCACAAAACCGCATGACCGACGGTCGAATAGGCATTTGAAAATCATTGCAAAAGCACAGTCTCTATGATACAATAGGAACAGTGGGCAGCGGCAAAAAAGTAAGGCTGCTGCAGAGCCTGAAAAAGGTATTTTTATTAAAAATGGAGGAGAAAGAAAATGGCAAAAAAAGTAGTTTTAGCAGGCGCGTGCCGTACCGCAATCGGCACAATGGGCGGTGCACTCAGTACAACACCCGCACCGGTTCTCGGTTCTATCGTTATTAAAGAAGCATTAAACAGAGCGGGCGTTCCCGCAGATGCTGTAGATCATGTATATATGGGATGTGTTATCCAGGCCGGCCTCGGACAGAACGTAGCCCGTCAGGCTTCCATCAAGGCAGGCGTGCCGATCACGACACCCGCTGTAACCGTTAACGTTGTATGTGGTTCAGGTCTTAACTGTGTCAATATGGCTGCACAGATGATCATGGCAGGCGACGCTGATGTGGTAGTAGCAGGCGGTATGGAAAATATGTCCATGGCTCCTTATGCAGCAATGCAGGGACGTTACGGATACAGAATGAACAATGCAACGCTTGTGGATACAATGGTAAATGATGCATTATGGGATGCTTTTAACAATTACCACATGGGTATTACGGCAGAAAACGTTGCAGAGAAATATGGTCTGACAAGAGAACAGCTTGATGAGTTCGCAGCATGGTCACAGCAGAAATGTGAAAAAGCAAGAGCAGAAGGCAAATTCAAAGACGAGATCGTTCCCGTAGAAGTAAAGAAGAAAAAAGAAGTTGTTGTTGTAGATACGGACGAAGGTCCGCGTGCAGGCGTTACGGCAGAGAGCATCTCCAAACTGCGTCCTGCATTTAAACCTGACGGCGGTATCGTTACGGCAGCAAATGCTTCCGGCATCAATGATGGTGCGGCAGCAATCGTTGTTATGAGCGAAGAGAAAGCAAAAGAATTAGGCGTGAAACCTATGGCAACATTTATCGCAGGCGCACTCGGCGGCGTAGATCCTTCCATCATGGGCGTAGGTCCGGTACCGGCTACCGAGAAAGCTATGGCAAAGGCCGGCATGAAGATCGATGATTTTGACCTGATCGAAGCTAACGAAGCATTTGCGGCACAGTCACTTGCCGTACAGAAAGATCTGGGATTCAGCAATGATGTTCTGAATGTAAACGGCGGCGCGATCGCGCTTGGACATCCTGTAGGAGCTTCCGGATGCCGTATCCTTGTAACCCTGCTTCACGAGATGCAGAAACGCGACGCGAAGAAAGGTCTTGCAACATTATGTATCGGCGGCGGTATGGGCTGCGCAACGATCGTAGAGAAGTATGAAGGCTGATCTTAAGACAGTAACGGACGCTGCCTGAGAAATATCATCGTTTTGTACAGGAAAATGACAGGGGCGTCATTCTCTGTTATACAAATTTAAGGTAAGGAGACAAAAATCATGGAATTTGTTTTATATGAAGTAAAAGGCCAGGTAGGTACTATCACGATCAACCGTGAGAAAGCGCTGAATGCTTTAAACTCTGCCGTTCTTGATGAACTGGACAAGACACTTGACGCGGTGGATCTGGACAATGTAAGATGCCTTATTCTGACAGGCGCCGGACAGAAGTCTTTCGTAGCGGGTGCAGATATCGGAGAGATGAGCACACTGACCAAGGCAGAAGGCGAAGCATTCGGTAAAAAAGGAAATGACGTGTTCCGTAAACTGGAAACTTTCCCGATCCCTGTTATTGCGGCTGTTAACGGATTTGCTCTTGGCGGCGGCTGTGAGATCTCCATGAGCTGTGATATCAGAATCTGTTCTGACAATGCCGTATTCGGACAGCCTGAAGTCGGTCTTGGCATTACGCCGGGATTTGGCGGTACACAGAGACTGGCAAGACTGGTCAGTCCCGGTATGGCAAAACAAATGATCTATACGGCAAGAAATATCAAAGCCGACGAAGCGCTCAGAATCGGACTTGTAAATGCCGTATATCCGCAGGAAGAATTGATGGCGGCGGCAGAGAAAATGGCAGCAGGCATTGCAAAGAACGCACCGATCGCTGTTCGCAACTGCAAGAAAGCAATCAATGACGGTTTGGAAGTCGGTATGGATGATGCGATCGTAATCGAAGAGAAACTGTTCGGCGACTGCTTTGAGACAGAAGATCAGAAATACGGTATGGCATTCTTCCTGGATAAAAACAAAGAGAAAGTAAAAGAGCCGTTTAAGAACAAATAAAAAAGCAAAGGCAAGGGCAAAAAGAATTTCTAGAAGGCAAAGGCAAAAAGAATTTCTAAGGCATCAAAGTACGATGCCTAAGAAATTCTAGGTTTTGCCCGAAAGAATCGCCGGAAAGGCGATTCTTCCAGTAAATTGAGAATGAAGTTAATAAATAAAATATATAAAAACAGGAGGGTTTTTCCATGAAAGTAGGTATTATCGGCGCTGGTACAATGGGTTCCGGTATCGCACAGGCTTTTGCCCAGACAGAAGGGTATGAAGTATGTTTGTGTGATATTAACGAGGAATTTGCTGCAAACGGCAAGAACAAAATTGCAAAAGGATTTGAGAAGCGTGTTGCAAAGGGCAAAATGACACAGGAAGACGCTGACAAAGTTCTTTCCAAGATCACAACAGGCGTTAAAACGATCTGTACGGACTGTGACCTGATCGTTGAAGCTGCTCTGGAAGTAATGGATATTAAGAAACAGACATTTAAGGAATTACAGGATATCTGTAAAGCAGATTGTATTTTTGCAACCAACACATCATCTCTTTCCATCACAGAGATCGGTGCAGGAATTGACAGACCGGTAATCGGTATGCATTTCTTTAATCCGGCGCCGGTTATGAAACTGGTTGAGATCATCCGCGGAGAGAACACAACGGATGAAGTATACAACAAAGTAAAAACGATCGCGGAAGAGATCGGCAAGACACCTGTTGAAGTAAATGAAGCGGCAGGCTTTGTTGTAAACAGAATTCTGATTCCGATGATCAATGAAGGTATCTGCGTACTGGAAGCAGGCGTTGCAAGCGTGGAAGATATTGACGCAGCAATGAGACTCGGTGCAAATCATCCGATGGGACCGCTTCAGTTGGGAGATTATGTAGGACTGGATATCGTTCTTGCAATCATGCAGGTTATTTATTCCGAAACAGGCGATCCGAAATATCGTCCGGCTCCGCTTCTTAAAAAGATGGTACGTGCCGGTAAGTTAGGATGCAAAACAGGAAAAGGATTTTACGATTACAGCAAATAATAAAGCGAAAAGAATGCTGAAAGCAGGCATTTTTTAAGGAATAGTCCATAACAAAATAAACATGGAGGAATAAAAATCATGGATTTTACTTTAAGCAAAGAGCATGAAATGGCGAGAACTCTTTTCAAAGAATTCGCCGAAAAAGAAGCAAAGCCGCTCGCTCAGGAGATAGATGAAAATCATCGTTTTCCGAGAGAGACCGTAGATAAAATGGCTAAATTAGGTTTTCTGGGAATTCCTGTACCGAAGGAGTACGGCGGACAGGGATGTGATCCGTTAACATATACGATGTGTGTGGAAGAACTTTCCAAAGTATGCGGTACAACAGGTGTCATCGTATCTGCACATACGTCACTGTGCTGTGATCCGATTCAGACATACGGTACGGAAGAGCAGAAACAGAAATATCTGGTTCCTCTTGCAAAAGGTGAGAAATTGGGCGCTTTCGGTCTGACAGAACCCGGTGCCGGTACTGATGCACAGGGACAGCAGACAAAAGCAGTTTTAGACGGTGACGAGTGGGTACTTAACGGTTCCAAATGTTTCATCACAAACGGTAAAGAAGCAGATGTTTATGTGATCTTTGCCATTACGGGAACAGTTGAGAAACGCGGCAGAGTCAGCAAGGAAATTTCTGCATTTATTGTAGAAAAAGGTACACCCGGATTTACATTCGGAACAAAAGAAAACAAAATGGGTATCTGCGGTTCTTCTACATATGAACTGATCTTCACAGACTGTCGCATTCCGAAAGACAATTTACTCGGACAAAAAGGCAAAGGCTTCAATATCGCTATGCATACGCTGGATGGCGGACGTATCGGTATTGCGGCACAGGCGCTTGGTCTTGCTGAAGGCGCATTGGAGACAACGATTTCTTATGTAAAGGAAAGAAAACAGTTCGGCAGATCGATCGGTGCATTCCAGAACACACAGTTCCAGTTAGCTGATATGGCGACCAAAGTACAGGCTGCACAGATGTTAGTATACAAAGCAGCTGTGAAAAAAGCAGAGTTTGCTAAAAATCCGAAGATCTCTTACTCTGTAGAGGCTGCTATGGCTAAACTGTATGCAGCAGAAGTTGCTATGGAAGTAACGACAAAGGCTGTTCAGCTTCACGGCGGTTATGGCTACATCAAAGAATATGATGTAGAGCGTATGATGCGTGATGCCAAGATTACGGAAATCTATGAAGGAACCAGCGAAGTACAGCGTATGGTTATTTCCGGAAGCCTGTTGAAATAAGCACATTGAAAAATATGATAAAGGAGATAAGATCGATGAAAATCGTTGTTTGTATTAAACAAGTACCTGATACAAAAGGTGGCGTAAAGTTCAATCCGGACGGTACGTTAGACAGAGGTGCAATGCTTGCGATCATGAATCCCGATGATAAAGCCGGATTAGAAGCAGCACTGAGATTAAAAGATGAATATGGCGCAGAAGTTACCGTTATAACAATGGGACTTCCGAAAGCAGAAGAGGTTCTGCGTGAAGCTATGGCTATGGGCGCAGATAAAGGTATTCTGGTAACTGACAGAGTACTCGGCGGCGCTGACACATGGGCTACCTCCACAACAATTGCCGGTGCACTCAGAAATCTGGAGTATGACCTGATCATTACAGGACGTCAGGCTATTGATGGTGATACCGCACAGGTAGGTCCTCAGATTTCAGAACATTTGGATATTCCGGTTATTTCTTATGCACAGAATATCAAAATTGACGGCGACAGCGTGATCGTTGAACGTCAGTATGAAGACAGATATCATGTTGTAAAGGCTAAAATGCCTTGTCTGATCACGGCTCTTTCCGAATTGAATGAGCCCCGTTACATGACACCCGGCGGTATCTTCGATGCATATCAGAAAGAGATCACCGTATGGGGCAGAGCTGATCTGAAAGATGTTGATGATGCAAACCTGGGTCTGAAAGGTTCACCGACCAAGATTGCAAAAGCTTCCGACAAAGTAAGAAAAGGTGCGGGAGAAAAGGTTACACTTGATCCGGACGAATCCGTAAGCTACATTGTTGACAAGTTAAAAGTAAAACATGTTATCTAAGGCGAAAAGAACTTCTGTGAATAGCAAGAATGGAGGATTGTGATGAGTTTAGAAGAATACAAGGGAGTATACGTCTTTGCGCAGCAGGTAGATAATGAAATCAGCAGCATTGCATTTGAATTACTTGGTAAAGCGAAAGACCTTGCAAAAGATTTAAATACAGATGTAACGGCAGTACTTTTGGGTTCCGGCGTAAAGGATCTGGCAGATAAACTTGCAGAGTATGGTGCGGATAAGGTTATCGTTGTAGATGATCCGGAACTGAAAGTATACAGAACAGAGCCTTATGCACACGCATTGGCATCTGTTATCAACGAATACAAACCGGAGATCGTGCTTGTTGGTGCAACGGCGATCGGTAGAGATTTAGGACCGAGAGTTTCCGCAAGAGTGGCAACCGGTCTGACAGCAGACTGTACTGTTCTGGAAATCGGTGATTTCCCGCTGCAGGCAGTTCCCGGACAGGAACAGAAGCACAACCAGCTTCTTATGACCCGTCCCGCATTCGGCGGTAACACGATCGCAACGATCGCATGTCCTGATAACCGTCCGCAGATGGCTACCGTACGTGCCGGCGTTATGCAGAAGATCGAACCGATCAAAGGCGCAAAGGCAGTAGTGGAAGAATTCAATCCCGGATTTACACCGGACAACAAATACGTGGAAATTCTGGATATTGTGAAAGCAGTAACAGATACGGTAGATATTATGGATGCAAAGATTCTCGTATCCGGCGGACGTGGTGTAGGAAGTCCGGAGAACTTTAAGATTCTGGAAGATCTGGCAGAAGTACTCGGCGGTACGGTAAGCTGTTCCCGTGCAGTAGTTGATTCCGGATGGAAACCGAAAGATCTGCAGGTAGGACAGACCGGTAAGACCGTTCGTCCTAACGTATACTTTGCAATCGGTATTTCCGGCGCTATCCAGCACGTTGCAGGTATGGAAGAATCCGATATTATTGTTGCGATCAACAAGGATGCGGATGCACCGATCTTTGATGTAGCTGACTACGGTATCGTAGGCGATCTGAATAAGATCGTTCCGAAGCTGACAGAAAGTTTGAAAGCGGAGATTGCTGCGAAGTAATCTGATCTGAACAGGTTGTTATAATTGAAGTAACGTCAATAGAAACAGACAGCGGCTGGTATATCAGCCGTTGTCTGTTTTCAGATGGAAATAATCTGTCCAACAGGTTTCCTTTTGTTATAGAAGCCGAGATATGGCTGAAAAGTAATTGTAATCTGGGAGATTGGACTGGAAAGAAGCAATGGATAAGGCGGTTGAAAAAACATTGAAAGATGTGGATGAAGTCTGCTTTTTATGCAGTGACTGCAAGATATCAGAAAATGGTGCTTTCATGTTGGAAAAAGCTGCCAATACCAGAAAAATCTTGTAAGGCAAAAGGGGGTATGCTACAATAACTTGCAAGTAAGAAAATAGGGTGACGTGGAATATGAAGATGATAGAAATTAATAACCTGACAGCTGCATATGGAAAAAAACAGGTATTAAAAGGCATTTCTCTTGAGAGTGAACGCGGAGAATGCATCGGAATCGTCGGACCGAACGGTTGTGGGAAATCCACTTTTCTATCGATTATGGCAGGGGTACTGAAACCGGCATCAGGCAGCGTATACTATTATGGAAAAGATGCGCTGAAAAATCCTATTGTTTTTCGGAAAATGACAGGATATGTGCCGCAGGAGAATCCTCTGATCCCGGAGCTCAGTGTATATGACAATTTAAGGCTGTGGTATCCGGATCGGACGGAATTGAAAAAAGAGCTGCAGGAAGGTTTTCTGCAGCTATTGGGGATCGGAGAATTTGTGAAAAAGCCTGTCAGGAAGCTTTCCGGCGGCATGAAAAAACGAGTGAGCATCGGCATTGCGCTGGCGGGGATGCCGCCTGTACTGATCCTGGATGAACCGAGCGCAGCGCTTGATCTGGTGTGTAAAGAGGACATTAAACGGTATCTGCAGATTTATCTGGAAAAGAAGGGAACGGTTGTCATCACGACACATGAAGAGAGCGAGCTGTCTTTGTGCGATAGGCTGTATGTGATGAAAGATGGCAGGCTTTTTCCGGTGGACAGAGAGCTTCGGGGAACGGCGCTGACAGCGCAGTTTTAAAGAAAGCGGACTGTATATGAACGTATGGACATACAGACAGCCGAAAAATGGCACGTTTGCCGGATAGAAAATCTGACGCTCATTTTATGGGATGAACACAAAGAGGAGGTCTGATATGGAGCAGTTTGAGGAGATTCCGATTCCTGAAATAGAGATAAATGATAAAAGGCACGGAAGAAGAAGGTTCGCAGTATGGACTGCTGCAGCATGTGCAATTGTCCTGATTGCGGCAGGTTTTCTGGTAATAAGGTGGTATGGCTCGGAAGAGAGAGCGCTTGTGAAGGGAATGCTGAATCTGGCGGAAGAAGTGAAAGAGCGGCAGGCGTTATGGGAAACTGCATCGGGTAACGCCCCTGAAGATCCGTTCGGGGCCATGAAAATGACGACGGTGTTTAATGTCAGCAGTGAAGAACTTCCGGTCACATTAGGCGTTGACACCGTGTTTCTCAGGGATGCTAAAGCGCGGAGGCTGCGGGCGGATACGGAAATCAGCGTGATGAACAATAAATTGGCAGGTGTTTCGCTTATTGGACTGGATCATACTTTGATCGTCACCATTCCCGTATTTTTCCGGCAGAATCTGGAATTGGACACGCAGCGCATTGACATGCAGTATAATGATTCCCTGTTCGCAGAAAAGTTTGGCAGGATCGAGGATTTGGAGGTTTCATTGGATTTATTTCCCGAGGAGACAGGCGCGATCTGGAGAGAATTTTATAGAAACCTGTCAGAATGCACGGAGTATATAAGGGATAATGGAATACAAAACGGCGGCATATTAAATGATCATATGTATACCCTAGAAATAGAAAAACTGGAAAAACCGCTTGTTATTTCGGTTCCGGAAAAAGATAACAAACAGTACCAATGCAGTCAATATCGGATAGAGTTTTCCTATGGAGAAGAGGAAGCAGATGCACCCGAGTGCATGGTACTGCTTGCAGCGGTAGATGAAAATGACCGGATCGTTCAGATCACATTGGAAGAGACGGATATCATGATCCGTAGGAAATCCGGGGAATCTGATCCGGCGCAGATACAGTATATCAATCTCAAATTGACCGGCAGCGTTAATTTTCTTGGAGAAGAAAGAAGTATAGATGACATTATTGTCAATATGCAGGCAGAGATACCGCTTTATATTCTGCCGCTTGATAAAAGGCTGTTGTCTGTATTTGGAAACCGCTTTGACAGAGAAGAGGAAACAATAGAAATACAGGCCGGTGCAGAGATTGTTTATGATGAAAATGACAGTAGCGTTACGACACAGCTGCACAAATTGACTGTTGCAGTCGATAGAATCGGCAGCTTTAAAGTCACCGGCAAGGCGGTGGCGGAGCCGCTTTGTGAAGCGATCGCAGAACCGGAAGGAGAGACGATCAGGCTTTTTGAAATAACAGGCGCGCAATATCAGGATCTGGAAGCGCAGTTTTGGCAAAGGATATGGCGGTGGTTAAAAGCGATAGGAAGAGATTGATGATATGAACAGAACTTTTATTTTATGGCGGCTGGAAGGAAAACATACGATAAAGATGCTTCCTGCGATGTTTGCGGAAGCGCTTTTTCTGCTGGGGATTTTGGGAATGGTCGCATTGGGGGCGGCGAAATTGTTTCTTCGGGATATACCGGCTGTACAGATTACGGTCGCACTTGTAGAGGAGGATGAGAATCCCCTGACGGATATGGCGCTCAACTATGTACAGGGGATGGAGAGTATCTCTGAAAGCTGTCGTTTTCTGCAGGTTTCAAAACAAGAGGGATTTACCATGTTGCAGGAGGGCAGGGCGGCGGCAGTTGTGCTTTTACCGAGCGGCGTGATAGAAGGGATATTAACCGGCAGTAATGTGCCGGTACAGGTATACTTTCCGGAGAATGCGGGCATAGAGTCGGCTTTGTTAAAAGAGCTGACGGATGCAGGCGTGAGAATGCTGCGTATTGCGCAGGCACAGATTTACGGCATTTATGATACGGCGGAAGAATATGGGGTATTGGAAAGATTATCTGTTCTGGAAACGGAAGTCGATCGGTATAATCTGGCCTTTGCACTGGATAGGCTGGCATTGTTCCGGGAGCGTGAGATTTCTGCACCAGGAGAACTTTCCATGATAGAATATGCGGCGGCGTCCGGCGGTATTTTTTTCCTGCTATTGCTTGGTATGGCCTGCTATCCTATGATGCAGCCATATTCTGCAGTGATGAGAAAACAGCTTGCCAGGGAAGGGATTTCTGTCTGCGCACAGTGTTTTGGGAAGTGGCTGTGCGGTCTGTGCTGTATGGGGATCGGCGGTTTTTGCTTCGGATTGTCCGTAAAAGGACTGACGGCACTTTCCGGATATGTGTATCTGTTTCCGAAGGTGCATGGTGAGCGGCTGGCAGTCGTGCTGATGAGCGGTACGGTTATTTTACTTTGTGTTACAACGTTCGTATTTCTGATCTTCCAGGCAGCGGGAAATGGGACTGCCGCAATTCTTGCACTGTTTTTTCTTGCCTCAGTCATGATGTATTTCTCAGGCGGTTTTCTGCCGTCTGTATTTTTACCGGATATCGTCCGCAGAATAGGAGAAATTCTGCCTACGACGTATTTGATAGAAGCAGCGGGGAGTATGTATACAGGAACCCTGTCAGCGAAAACGGCAGGCGTACTGCTTTTGTATACGGCAGGGTTTGGGATTGCCTCTTTGGCAGCAGGAAGGAGAATGCCATGAAAAGATACAGGATCTGGCTTTGTCTTATGATGAAGAGGATGTTAAAAAAACCTGCGTTTATACTGCTTCTGTTTATTCTGCCGGTGCTGTCATACGGTATGTTCAGGGCGGCACAGAAAGAAACGACGGGAACCGGCGTGGGCATTATGATAGATGGGGAGCAGGACGGCGATACGCGGAATGAGCAGCTTTCGGAATGGTTATCCCGGCAGGATGCGCAGGAGGGTATCTTTGTTTTTCATGTCTATGAAGAACAGGCGGCCATGCTTCGTGATATAGAGCGGGGAGAACTGGAGTGCGGCGTGGTTTTGCCCGGAGACTTGATAGAACGGCTGCGTAACGGTACATGGCAGGGGTCGGTCATGCTGTACGGTGCTTCTTCTTCCGGAATGATCGGAATCATCAAGGAGCATATCGCGAGTATGATCTTTTCGCTATATTCCGAATTGAATTATGTAAACTATATTGAGAATACGGAAGTCTTCATGCAGGCGGAAGAGAACGGCGCGGCGCGGGAGGAAATCGTTTCGTTTGCGCAGGAAGCATATGAAACGCATCTGACGGACGGCAGCACTTTTGTTTTTGCGTATCATGGAGACCTGGCAGATCCTGAAGATCATACGGCGTATGGCGGCAGCGCTGACGGTGAGAAACAGGCGGGCAGCGAGGATGACTATATGAGTCAAGCGATGAAAAAGGGAGGTACAGACCCCGGCTTCAGATTGCGGGGGATTCTGGCTGTCTGTATTTTCTTAAGCGGACTGTGCGGTCTTTTAACGGACTGGAGAGATCGGGCAAAGAGACGGTTTGTGCGAATTGCGCCGGACTGGGCAACCACAGCGGTCAATGTATGGATCCCTACGGTTTATATGTCTTTTGCTGCATTACTGTGCCTGCTTGTGACGGGACAGTCTGTCGGGGCAGGCGCCGTAACGGAGCAGGGAGAGTGGAGCCTGTATTTTGCCGGTATCGGAAAAGAGATATGTCATCTTCTCTTTTACCAGTTTCTTATTGTCGTTTATTGTAGTATAATCAGGTTGTTATTAAGAAAGCAGGAGACAATGGCTGCTGCTGTGCCGATTTTGACATTTGCCAGTGTTGTCTGCTGTCCGGTCTGGATCAGGCTGGCGGTATATATACCTCTTTTCCGTGTTTTGGAGAAACTGTTTCCCGTGACTTACTATCTGCTGCTATGAAGGAGAATATCGTAAAGGATGGATCAGTAGAAGGCGGGGCGCTGGAGGATTCAGGCCGGGAAACAGAGCAAAAGAGAAACAGAGCAAAAGAAAGGCAGGATATATGTATGGCCAGAAACAAAGAGGTCAAAACCAATGCGATGCGGATACTGGAAAAGGAGAAAATACCCTATACGCAATATACATATGAGTGTGAGGAATTTGTAGATGCGCTGCAGATTGCGGACATGCTGTCGCTTCCTTATGAGAAAGTGTACAAAACGCTGGTGACGGAGGGCAATACGAAAGACTATTATGTATTTGTCATACCGATCGCCGAAGAGCTGGATTTAAAGAAGGCGGCAAAAGCTGTCGGTGTGAAGTCGGTCAATATGATTCATGTGAAAGATATTAATAAAGTGACAGGTTATATCAGAGGCGGCTGTACGGCTGTCGGGATGAAGAAGCGCTACGAAACACGGATCGACGAATCGGCGAAGCAGCTGGAGACAATGATCGTCAGCGGCGGCAGGATCGGATCTCAGATAGCGTTAAAGCCGGAGGATCTGTGTCTGGCAGCGGGAGCGGCGTTTGCGGATATTACAGCGGCGCATTGACGTAAAGGCTGTGTGCATGCATGGGAGAAAACGGAAGAAATGTTTATGCGCAGGCGGTATTCATTTGTGGGCAAAGGAAGGAGCGCTGAAATGGAAAAGAATATTATGGATTATGAAACGGTGGCGTTGGATGATGAAAATGACGCACTTGTCATTATTGATCAGACGAAGCTGCCCGGCACAACGCAGATCATCAGTTTAAAGACTGCACAGGAAATCTGGGATGCCATTTACCTGTTAAAGGTGCGCGGTGCCCCGGCGATCGGTGTGGCGGCGGCATTCGGGATCTATCTGCTGTCCAGGCAGATCGTGACGGACGACTTTGACACATTTTTCGCAGAATTTGGCAGACAGAAAGCATATCTGGATTCGGCAAGACCGACTGCGGTCAATCTGTCATGGGCATTAAAGCGGATGGAGCAGGTGTGTCTGCAGAACCGGGAAAAGCCGGTGGAGCAGATCAAAGCATTATTAAAGAAAGAAGCCGTTCTCATCAAAGAAGAAGATATCAGAGTATGCAGAGCGATCGGCGAATACGGGTTGACGCTTGTGAAGCCGGGAGACGGCATTTTGACACATTGCAATGCCGGACAGCTTGCGACCTGTAAGTATGGAACGGCTACCGCGCCGATTTATCTGGGGCAGGAAAAGGGTTACGGATTCCGGGTCTTTGCCGATGAGACAAGACCGCTTCTGCAGGGAGCCAGACTTACCGCTTATGAGCTTTCTTCTGCAGGGGTGGATGTGACCTTGATTTGCGACAATATGTCGGGAGCCGTGATGCGAAACGGCTGGGTGAACGCGGTTTTTGTAGGCTGTGACAGAGTGGCGGCCAACGGAGATACGGCGAACAAGATCGGGACCTCCGTGGTAGCGGCAGTGGCAAAACGCTATAACGTGCCGGTTTATATCTGCGCACCGACCTCTACCATTGATATGAATACGAAGACAGGAGCCGATATTAAAATAGAAGAAAGACCGGCTGAGGAAGTGACGCAGATGTGGTATAAAGAACGTATGGCGCCGGAGGGCATTAAAGTCTTTAACCCGGCATTTGATGTGACGGACCATGATCTGATCGCAGGCATCGTTACGGAATACGGAATTGCCAGAGCGCCGTATACGGAATCTTTGCAGGAGATTTTTGCAAAGAAGGCAGACGGACAAAAGGAAGATTAGAAAAAGGATCAGGGAAAGGAAAATGCTTATGGAAAATGAAGAAATGATCGAGGAGATCATGCGCCATCTGGATGCAGAATCGCAAAACGGCGTATACCGGATGAGCGTCCTTATGGATGATCAGGCTAAGCATGCCAAGACCGTTTCCAAACAGTGCTGCAATATGTATGGGCGTCCCGCTTCGGAAACGGTCGGACTGCTCGATATGTATACTGATATGAATGCCGGCAGGCCGGACAATGAACGGGAATAAAATGCGTGCCGGTCAATACTTTCCGGTAGTATAATGTCCGAAATTATGTTAAAATTGTGCCATCAGATATCATTTTGAACCCATAAGGAGAAGATCCTATGAAGATTTTTGATTACGACAAAGTAAAAGATCCGTTATTTTTCAAGGATAACGTGCTTCCCGCGCATTCGGCGCATATGATCTGCCGTGACAAAGCGGAGTTTTCCATGAGGAAGAGCTCGCTTAGAATGTCTCTTGACGGTGTCTGGAAATTTTCCTATGCAGTCAATAAAGCCTCTGCAATAGAGGGATTTGAAAAAGAGGACTATGACTGCACGTGCTGGACGGATATCCGTGTTCCGGCGCACATCCAGATGGAAGGATATGATGCGCCGCAGTATGTCAATGTGCAGTATCCGTGGGATGGACGGGAAGAAGTCAGTCCCGGGGAGATTCCGGAGCGTTTTAATCCGGTGGCGAGTTATGTGAAATATTTTCATGTGCCGCAGAATATGCAGGGAAAAGAACTGCGTCTTTCGTTTCAGGGTGTGGAAAGCGGTATGGCAGTCTGGTTAAACGGCAGTTACGTCGGATACAGCGAAGACAGCTTTACGCCTTCCGAGTTTGCTGTTACGCCTTATGTGAAAGCGGGAGAAAACAAACTGGCGGTGCAGGTCTATAAGTGGACGTCTTCGAGCTGGTGTGAGGATCAGGATTTTTTCCGCTTTTCAGGCATTTACCGCAGCGTATATCTGTATGCGGTACCGTCCGTACACATGGAAGATATCAGGATCAAAACTTTATTTACCGGACAGGACTTTACGAAGGCAGAACTGGAGGTCCGGACCAAAGTAAGCGGAAGAGGATCTATCCGTTATACGTTAAAAGATGGAGAAAAGACAGTCTTTGAGCGGGAGAGCAGATTTGGCGGAGAGACGGCATTTTCGCCGCAGCTAAGCAAAGATGAATGCAGGGGCGCTGAAAACGGGCAGGAAGAAAACATCCGGGATAGGGAACCCCAGATAGAAACGTTCCGTGAAGAAATCCGGGAGCCGAAGCTGTGGAGCGCGGAACAGCCGTATCTGTACCGGCTGGAGTGCGAAGTAATCGGAGAAAACGGCGGGATAGAAGAATATACGGAGCAGATGGTCGGCCTGCGTAAGTTTGAGATGAAAGACAACCGTATGCTGTTAAACGGCAGGCGGATCGTATTTAAAGGCGTCAACCGGCATGAATTCAGCGCTGTTTCCGGAAGACACGTTTCTTATGAAGAACTGGAAAAAGACATCGTGACGATGAAAAGGCATAATATCAACGCCATTCGTACCTGTCATTACCCGGATGATACGGCGGTCTATGATCTGTGCGACAGATACGGCCTTTATATGATCGCGGAGTGCAATATGGAGACGCACGGTACATGGGAGCCTTATTTAAGAGGGGCGGCGGACAAATCCTATGTACTTCCGGGAGATCATGATCATTGGGAGGGAATGATGCTTGACCGCATTAATTCCTGTTATCAGAGGGATAAGAATCATCCCGCAATCGTGATCTGGTCATGCGGCAATGAATCTTTTGGCGGCAGGACAATCTATAAGATGTCGGAGCTGTTCCGTTCTCTGGATGATACGAGGCTCGTACATTATGAGGGTATCGCGCTTGACAGGAGCTATCCCGATACATCCGATATGGAGAGCCGTATGTACCCGAGTGTACGGGACATCGAAGCCTATTTGGAAAAAGAGGATGCCAAACCATATATATGCTGCGAGTATTCTCATGCTATGGGCAATTCCTGCGGGGCTCTGCATAAATATACGAATCTTGCAGACAAAGAGAACTCCGGCTATCAGGGCGGTTTTATCTGGGATTATATTGATCAGTCGATTTATAAAAAGGACCGTTACGGCAGGGAATATCAGGCTTACGGCGGGGATTTTGCAGACCGTCCGTGCGATTTCAATTTCAGCGGAAACGGTATTGTCTATGGCGGAGAACGGGACGCTTCGCCAAAGATGCAGGAAGTGAAATATGATTATCAGAATCTGTCGGTGGATATTCATGAGAAAGATTTTGAAGTGTGGAATAAGAATCTGTTTATCAATGCGGATGCCTTTGATGCAGAGGCGGTTTTATTACGAAACGGTGTCCCGGTCGCGAAGAAGGCGCTGAATATCAGTGTGGAGCCGGAAAGCAGGCTGCGGTTCCCGGTTCCGTTTACACTTCCGGAGCATGCGGGAGAATATGCGCTTACGGTATCATTTCATTTGAAAGCCGATACGCTTTGGGCGAAGGCCGGATATGAGGTTGCATTTGGACAGGCGGTTATAGCGCGGACGGCGGAAAAGGAAAAAGAGGCGGTTTTATGTCCCATGACGCTGATCCGCGGCAAAAACAATATCGGTGTACGCGGAGCGGAATTTGAAGCATTGTTTTCCTTGGGAGGCGGACTGGTATCGTATCGTTATGCGGGACGCGAGCTGTTGGAGCGGATACCGAAACCGAACTTCTGGCGTGCGCCTGTCGATAATGACGAGGGGAACAACATGCCGGGACGGTACGCGCAGTGGAAACTGGCGAGTCTTTATCTGACGACGAGAGATGCCGGGAAAAAGACGGAGACGGCGGACGGTATCCGGTATGAAAATCCGGAAGTCACGGAAGAAAAAGACTGTGTGGCAGTTACGTATTACTACCGTTTCCAGACAACGCCGGATGCCGCATGTCAGGTGACATACCGGGTATATGGAGATGGCCGGATTCGGACGACGCTGTCTTATGATCCGGTAAAGGAACTCGGCGACATGCCGGAATTTGGTATGATGTTTCATCTGAATGCCGACTATGATCATGTGGAGTGGTACGGAAACGGGCCGGAGGAAAGCTATGAAGACCGTAAGGAAGGCGCAAAACTCGGTGTATACAGGAATCTTGTAAAAGACAATATGGCGGCATATCTGGTACCGCAGGAGTGCGGCAATAAGACCGGCGTCCGCTATGCGAAGATAACGGACAGAAAGGGAAGAGGACTCTTATTTACGTATGATGCCGCATATGATTTTAAGAAGGCGGACACGGTGCAGACATACTCGGGAAACGGCATGAGTTTTTCGGTTCTGCCATACACACCCCATGAACTGGAGAATGCCAGACATCCTTTCGAACTGCCGGAAATACATTATACGGTAGTACGGGCGGCGATGCGTCAGATGGGCGTCGGCGGAGACGACAGCTGGGGGGCGCATGTACACCCGGAATATTTGATCGACGTAGGAAAGAAACTGGAGTTTACTTTTACATTACGCGGTATTTAGCGAATATGGCGGCATAAGGGGACGAAATAGCCGTCGTAAACGGGAATGCGGCGCATATAAAAAGATAAAAAGAAATAAAAATGAGGGAGAGGGAAAAATGAGCAGTAAAGTACAAAAGTATGAACAGGTGGCAGCAGCGGCAGGATTAAAATTTGACAGCATACGGAACGTCATGTATGGACAAAAGAACGGCTACGGAGTCTTTGTATATGCGGAAAATGCAAGCTATCCGTATCTGTTTACCGTCAGTCTGAGTGCGAAATCACCAATGGGATCTTTGAGTAAGGAGGATACCAAGGCATTTGTGAAAGGGGAAGCGCCTGTCGTGTCTTTGATCCAGGACGGGAACCAGATCAAAATGACGTTAAAAGCAACCAAAAATGCGGAAAAGCTCGGCAATTTTGTTAACGGCAGCATCAACGCCGTGACTTCGTTTCTGCGGGGAAAAGGGTTTGAACCGTGCTGCCAGCTCTGTTCACAGCAGGCGGAGATGGCAGGGTATGACGTGAGAGGCAGTTATATGCATTTGTGCCCGGATTGTGCAGGAAAGTTCCGTCAGGATATGACGTTGGCGACTCAGCAGAAGAAAATGAAGAATGAGAATGTGGTCGGCGGTATTGTCGGCGCCCTGCTTGGATCATTGTTAGGTGTGCTCTGCATTGTCATTTTCGGCCAGCTCGGCCGTGTCGCAGCCGTATCAGGTGTAATTATGGCTGTCTGTACGATCAAAGGTTATGAGATGCTCGGCGGCAAACTGACCAAAAAGGGCGTTATCATCAGTATTATCATGATGATCATTATGACATATGTCGGAGACAGAGTGCAATATGCGCTCCTCATTGTACAGGAATTTGAGGCATCGATCTTTGAAGGATATCGTTATGTACCGGTATTTTTGGCAGAAGGTGTGATCGACAACGCCGTATACTGGGCAAATCTTGTTATGCTTTATGCCTTCACCTTGCTCGGTGCAGTACCTACGGTTCGTACAGCGTTAAAAGACCGTAAGAAAGAAAGTCAGTTTGCACAGATCGGTTCTACGAATGTGTTATAGGAATTTACCGTGGCCGCAGTAGTGGAATACAGGCAGGAATTTACGGAGCGCAGGCTGTCAGGCCTGCGCTTTTTACCTTATAAAGTTAGAGTGTCAAAAGGCGCTTTTTAAGACTGTATCCGGCATAATCAAAAAGTCCTCGAAGCGGCCCTGTGCAGAAGCATGAGATTTTCTTGGTATTCCGCTTTCACAAACAGCAATTTCGGGGCAAGGATGCCCCGAAAAGTCCGCATTGAGCATGGATGCGAATGGCGGGCGGTTGCGTCCGGTCACATAGCTTTACCGGAATACTTAGAAAATCCATGTGCCGAAGCCGGGCCGCTTTGAGGACTTTTTGATTATGCCGGATACAGTCTTAAGAGGCGCCTTTTGACACTCTAATCTTTATAAGAGAGTCCGTTGCCGGAAGGACATGGCATCAGAAGATGACGAAGTCACTTTTTTACGGCGGAGTGATCAAAAAATTCAGAGTGCCGGGTGGATTTCCGGTGCCTTTTTCCAACAAGGAGATCAGTCCTAAGATCGTCTCTTCGATCTCTTCGGGGGAAGAGGGCAGCAGTGTCGTATCCATCTTGACAGCCAGTATGATCAGGACGATCTCCGAAAGCGACGCCGGATAGTCAAAATGAATCTCACCCTGTTCGATTCCCTGTTCAATAATGGAAGTCAGAACCGGTTTCAGCTCTACGATAAGATGGTTTAAATATTTCTGGTGTAAGAGGAGATGATCCTGTGTCGTAACGCTTTTGGTTCCGGCATGCTGCCTTAGAAATGCCGTGGAGGAATTCCTGCATGCCTGAAAGATCATCGCCATGCGGATAAAAGGCGATACATGTTTCTGTTCCGCAAGATTCTTGGCCGTAGCGATCGGTTTCTCGTAATTTCGTTCGATCAATGCTTCCAGGATTTCATCTTTGGAAGAAAAGTAATAGTAAATGCTGCCTTTGGCAATACCCGCCGTCTGTGCGATTTCATTGACCGAGATAGTCTGTATATCTTTGTTTTCCAGTAAACTTTGTAAGGCGTCCAGTATTTTTTCATATTTTGTCTGATTCGGCATGTCATAGAGTCCTTTCGCTGACATAAGAATGGCCCGGGAAGTCCCCGTAAGAGCGGTACGCGGAGCGTGCTGTCTGTTGTTTGAGTATACCATAGAAGGGATTATTTTGTCATGTGAAAAGTATACGATCAAAGATTTATGGAAAATTTATCATCAGGTATGAGAGATTTTGCTGCAGGAAAGATGGAACACTGCATAATTTGGCCCTGTATGTGTCAATATACCTATATGCTGATAGTAAGAAAAGTCAGGCAATAGCAAAGCTTATAATGCACAATACAGTGCAGAATACAGGAGCGGAAGGGGAAATAGGATGAGCAACCACTTAAAAGACCAGAGCAGTCCCTATCTTTTACAGCATGCCGGGAACCCGGTAGACTGGTATCCGTGGGGAACAGAAGCATTTGAAAAGGCACAGAGGGAAGATAAACCGGTATTTCTGAGTATCGGTTACAGTACCTGCCACTGGTGCCATGTGATGGCGCATGAGAGTTTTGAAAATGAGCAGATCGCGGAGATCCTGAACCGCTATTTTGTTTCCATCAAGGTAGACAGGGAAGAACGTCCCGATATTGACAGTGTCTATATGTCTGTCTGTCAGTCGCTTTCGGGAAGCGGCGGCTGGCCGATGAGCATTTTTATGACGGCGGCACAGAAACCGTTTTTTGCGGGGACTTATTATCCGCCGGAATCCCGCCCGGGCATGATCGGTTTTACAGATCTGCTTCTTGCGATCGCGGAGAAATGGAAGAGCGACAGAGAGACTTTGACAGCCGCGGCGGATACCATTGTTGACCAGATCAGTACATCTAAAAATGACACGTATGATATCTATGAAGAAATCAGGGAAAAGCTTCCGGCTCAGGCAGTGAAGATGCTGTGCGGGAGTTTTGATGCACAGTATGGCGGGTTCGGACCGGCGCCTAAGTTTCCCTTGCCGCACAATCTGCTCTTTCTGATGCTGTATGCCTATTTGGCGGAAAAAGACACAGGCCGGGCGGCCGGGCAGGTAAAAATGACACTCATGCAGATGCGGCGGGGCGGAATTTTTGACCAGATTGGTCATGGATTTTCACGATATTCCACGGACAGATATTACCTTGTACCGCATTTTGAGAAGATGCTGTACGATAATGCGCTGCTGATCATTACCTATGCCGCCGCATACCGGTTTTTTGACGAGGACGTTTTTCTGGATACGGCGAAAAAAACCGCGGACTATGTACTATGCGAAATGACGGGGGAAAACGGAGAATTTTATTCGGCGCAGGATGCCGACAGCGATGGCGAAGAAGGAAAGTTCTATACCTGGAGTTATGAGGAAGTCTGTGCGGTTCTTGGAAGGAAAAAGGGAAAACAGTTCTGTGAATATTATCATATTACGAAACAGGGCAATTTTGAAGGAAAAAACATTCCGAATCTGTTAAACGGACAGGAAATTTCTGATACATTCGACGAAGAGAGAAAAATTTTATATCAGCACCGCCGTTCCCGCATGAAACTGCATCTTGACGATAAAACGCTTACGGCGTGGAATGCGCTGATGATAAGCGCGCTTGCTTTGCTTTACCGGGTCAGCGGAAAGAGAGAGTATCTTCTGGCGGCGCAGAAAGCGGAGCGGTTTTTAAAAGAATACCTTACGCAGGACGCTGTTTTGTATGTGGGCTGCCGGAGAGGACGCTGTTTGGTAAAAGGCTTTCTGGATGACTATGCGTACACGGCAGCCGCGTATCTTTCGCTGTATGAGGCGACGGCGGATGGGGAGTATCTGCAGCGGGCCGGCGTAATTGCAGGAGAAGCCGGAAAGCAGTTTGCCGATGAAAACGGCGGCTATTTTCTGTATGGGACGAAGAACGACGGATTGATCGCAAGGCCGAAAGAAACGTATGATGGCGCGCTGCCAAGCGGAAATTCCGTCATGGCATATGTGCTTGTGCGGCTTTTGCAGTACGGGCAGACGGCATATGAGACGGCTGTCCGGAAACAGTTTGCGTTTTTGGCGGGAGAAGCAAAACACTATCCGGCAGGGCATACAATGTTTATGGCGGCGCTGCTGTGGGAATCATATCCGCCGCAGAAGATCACCGTTGTATTGACCGAATCAGACAATGCAGAACAGATCACGGCGCGGCTGCCGCTTTATGCGGATATCACCGTTTTGACGCAGGAAACGGAAGAGTATCCGCTTCTGCATGGCAGGACTACGTACTATATCTGTAAAAACCATACGTGTCTGCCGCCTGTGAACCAGGCACCCTTTTGCCATAGAGACATAACTTAGAATAAGACCGGGCAAGAATGGAGACTAATTATGGCATATATGGACTATGAGCCTGTGATCGGCACGATCGTAAATATGGCGCGTGGAAGTGACTGCTGCAGTCAAATGATGTCGCTGCGTACGAATAACGGGATTGTGAACTTTATGATAACACCGGAGACAAAAGTGGTTGACTGCAGACCGCTTCGTGCGGGACTGCGTGTTGCGGCATTTTATGACGCATCGCTTCCGGTGCCGCTTATTTTCCCGCCGCAGTATCAGGCACAGATCGTTACCGTTTTGACAAGAGAGGAACAGATCATGCTGAACCGCTTTGACCGTAATCTGACGGCTGAAGATAATTCCCTGCAGCTGAATGTTGCGAGAAATACGAACATTGAAACAATAAACGGACAGAATACCGGATGCAATCTCGGTAATCAGACACTGCTCGTCTATTATACGGCGACGACCAGAAGCATTCCGCCTCAGACGACGCCTCGCAGGATCGTTGTGCTCTGTTAAAACGTCTGCACAAGAATTGACAAATTATCACATCTTCATCTATTTTCATGTCATAGACCCCTTCCTATAATAGAAGTAAGAGAAGTCATGAACAGAGCTTATGGTACTTTCAGATAGGGAGGGGTATTATGCAGTACGGACATTTTGATGATCAGAACAGGGAATATGTAATAGACAGAGTGGATCTTCCCTGTTCATGGACAAATTATATCGGTGTAGAGGATATGGCGGCGGTCATAAACCACACGGCGGGCGGCTATCTGTTCTATAAGACGCCGGAATATCACCGGATCAGCCGCTTTAGAGGAAACGCGGTGCCGATGGACAGGCCGGGATTTTATGTGTATCTGCGTGATAATGACAATGCGGATTATTGGTCCGTATCGTGGCAGCCTGTAGGCAAGCCGCTTGCACAGGCAAACTATACATGCCGGCACGGGATGTCTTATACGGTCTACGAATGTGACTATCAGGGAATTCAGGCGTCCCAGACAATGGTGATCCCCAGAGGGGAAGCGGTGCAGATATGGGATGTAAAGCTTCGCAATACAGGAGAAACCGTAAGAAATCTGAGTGTATTTTCCTATCTGGAATTTTCCTTTCATCATATTATGATCGACAACCAGAATTACCAGATGAGTCTTTATTGTGCCGGGGCATCTTATGAGGATGGCATCATAGAAGAAGATCTGTTTTATGAAGAAAAAGGATATCAGTATTTTACGGCTGATTTTGAACCGGACGGTTTTGACTGTATGCGCGACAGCTTCATAGGGACGTATCACACGGAGTCTGATCCGGCGGCGGTTTTAGCGGGTAAATGTTCTTCTTCGTATGAAAAGGGCGGAAACCACTGCGGCAGTTTGGAGAAAAAGCTGATCTTACAGCCGGGAGAAGAAGTGCGCCTGTTCTTTTTCTTAGGGGAAGGAAACCGGGAAGAAGGAAAGCGCATACGCGAAAAATACAAAGATCCCGCGGCTGTGGATGAAGTATATGCGGATCTGAGAAACTACTGGGAAGATAAATGCGCGAAGCTGCAGATCCAGACACCGAATGAAGGAATGAATACGTTAATCAATACATGGACGCTGTATCAGTCGGAAATCAACGTTATGTTTTCCCGTTTTGCTTCTTTTATCGAAGTGGGCGGCAGAGTGGGACTCGGCTACAGGGATACGGCACAGGATGCCATGACGATCCCGCATTCCAATCCGTTAAAGTGCAGAGAACGTATCGAACAGCTGCTGCGGGGATTAACGAGTGAGGGATACGGACTGCATCTGTTCCAGCCCGAATGGTTTATGGAGAATACGGGAGAGAAGCCGTTTAAATCACCTACGGTCATCCCCGAGCCGGATAAAAACAGCATCATTCACGGATTAAAGGACGCCTGTTCCGATGATGCGCTCTGGCTGGTAGCGGCAGTGACGGAATATATAAAAGAAACAGGGGACACTGATTTCGCCTCTGCGGAGTATCCTTATGCAGACACATTCCTGGACGGAAGCGGCAAAACGGAAACGGTTTACGGGCATTTGAAAAGAATTCTGGACTTTTCCGCGAAGCAGGTGGGACAGACGGGAATCTGCAAAGGACTGCGGGCGGATTGGAACGATTGTCTGAACCTGGGCGGCGGAGAAAGCGCTATGGTCAGTTTCCTGCATTACTGGGCATTGACGGAGTTCATCGGCCTGGCAGAGCATCTGGGAGAGTGGGAAGATGCGAAAAAGTACAAGGCAGCCGCACAGCATGTCAAAGAAGTATGCAACCGGGAACTGTGGGATGGAGAATGGTTTATCAGAGGCATCACGGCAAGCGGCAGGAAGATAGGCTGTCAGGAAGATGCGGAAGGCAGAGTGCATCTGGAATCCAATGCATGGGCGGTCCTTTCGGGAGCCGCGGATGCGGAAAAAGCGGATGCCGCATTGCAGGCGATCGATGAATATTTATACACGCCGTACGGACTTCTTTTGAATACGCCGTCTTATACCGTACCGGATGACGATATCGGTTTCGTGACAAGAGTGTATCCGGGACTGAAAGAAAACGGAGCGATCTTCTCCCATCCGAATCCGTGGGCCTGGGCGGCGGCCTGTGTCAGAGGAAGAGGCGATCTGGCGATGAAATTCTATGATGCGCTTTGCCCATACTGGCAGAATGATAAGATCGAGGTCAGGGAATCCGAGCCGTATTCGTACTGTCAGTTTATAGCAGGGAAAGATCACAGTGCATACGGCAGGGCAAGACATCCTTTTATGACAGGATCCGGCGGCTGGTCCTATTTTGCGGCAACCAGATATATGCTGGGCATCCGGCCGGATTATGATGAGCTGAAGATCGATCCCTGCATTCCTGCGGATTGGAAATCATTCCGGGCGACACGCGTATTCCGGGGAGCATCGTATGAGATCATAGTGAATAACCCTGACGGTGTGATGAAGGGCGTGAAGGAAATACGGATAGACGGTGTGCCGTCGAACAGGATCAAACCGTCCCGGACAGGAAGCAGACACGTTGTAGAAGTGACATTAGGATAGGCAGGTTAAGAAACAACAGGAAGGTCTTAAAAAATAATATAACAGGAGGAAAGAGTTATGATCAAGTTTGGAACCGGCGGATGGCGTGCGGTAATAGGCGATGAGTTCACAAGAGAAAATATCCAGATCTTATCGAGAGCGATCTGTGACAAGATGAAAGAGGAAAAGGTGGAAAAAGAGGGGATCGTACTCGGATATGACAGACGCTTTCTCTCAAAAGAGGCAATGCAGTGGGCGGCGCAGGTTTTTGCCAAAGAGGGGATCAAAGCTTGCCTGATCAATAAATCGGCGCCCACGCCCCTTGTCATGTTCTATGTGATGAAGCATAAGTTTCATTACGGCATGATGATCACGGCAAGCCATAACCCCGCTACTTATAACGGCATCAAAGTGTTTACATACGGCGGCAGGGATGCGGATGAAGTACAGACGGCCGAGATCGAAAAATATATTGACGAAGTGACGGATATTCCGGTAGAGGATATGCGTTATGAGGAGGGGATCGAGAAAGGACTCATTGAAGAGATCTATCCGCTGAATGAGTATCTTGACAGCATCATCGATACCGTAGATATGGAAAAAGTCAAAATGTGCGGTCTGCGCATTGCATTAGATCCAATGTACGGCGTCAGCGAGACTTCCTTAAAAACGATTCTTATGACTGCGCGGTGCGAAGTAGAGACGATCCACGAGAGACATGATACCCTGTTTGGCGGAAAACTGCCCGCGCCGACGGCGGAGACGCTGCGGACACTGCAGAATTATGTGCTGGACAGAAAATGTAATCTGGGTATTGCGACCGACGGCGATGCGGACCGGATCGGCGTCATCGACGATATGGGGAATTTCCTGCATCCGAACGATATCCTGGTACTGCTGTATTATTACCTCGTTAAATATAAAGGCTGGCACGGACCGGCAGTCAGGAATATATGTACGACCCATTTACTGGACAGAGTTGCAGAGAGCTTCGGGGAGAAATGCTATGAGGTTCCGGTAGGATTTAAACATATATCGGCCAAAATGTTTGCGACCGATGCGGTCATCGGAGGAGAATCTTCGGGCGGTATGGCCGTAAGAGGCCATATCAAAGGAAAAGACGGTATCTATGCTTCCGCATTGTTAGTGGAGATGATCGCCGTGACAGGCATGAAACTGTCACAGATCATGGAGACGATACGAAAAGAATACGGCGGCATGGCGTTAGAGGAGCGGGACTATCGTTTCAGTCCGAAGAAAAAGGAAGAAATACACAAGCAGTTGCTGGAAGATAAAATGCTGCCGCAGATTCCCTATGAGGTTGAGAAAATATCTTATCTGGACGGCTTAAAGATTTATCTAAAGGATGGCGGGTGGATTTCCGTAAGGTTTTCCGGTACGGAGCCGTTATTACGGATCTTTTGCGAAATGAAGGAAAACAAAGACGCAGCGGCATTTTGTGAAGTATTTGAGAAGTATCTGGAATTATAAGAAAAAAGCGGTGCATACTTTTAAAAATCATGAGAATGGTATAGACTGAAAGAAAAAGGATTGGGAGTAAATATGAACGCAGTCATTCAAAGGATAAAGGAAAGATGCAGCCGGAGAAAATCACTCAGATGGAGCATGGTGAGGATGCTTCTGTTTGGGTGGTTTTTTCCGTTGTTGATGCTGACCCTCATTATCATACGATTAATCACGGGAAATCTGTATAAGCAGGTGGAACATACGGTCACAGCGTCTTTGGAGAAAACGGTGGAGATTATGCGGATGCAGTTAAAAGACTGCGAAACGGCTTCTAAGAATGCTTCTTATATGGCAGTGATTGCCAGAAGTTATGCCGCGTATCTAAAGGATGAAAACGAAGATATCTTCGAAAAGAATGTGGAAGATTTCTTAAAACAGCAGTATGGCTATAATGATAATTGTAAAAGTGCGGTACTGATGCTGCTTGCGCAGGAAGACTCCTGTTATTATGCGCTCAACAACAGCAACGGGGGAACATATCAGGATATTCGTTTCTTTCAAACAAAGGCAAGGGAGAAAATACTGGAAGCCGCGGATAACCTGGATACCGCTACGACGCTGGTAGGGATGGAAGGCAGGGTCTATATGGTCAGAAATCTCGTCAATTCCAAATTTGTGCCGTATGCCGTATTGGCGCTTGAGCTGGACAATGAATCTTTGATGAAAAGTTATACCAGTATATGGGGATATCTGGATGCCAGTCTGTACTGGAACGGAGAATTATTATTGGGAGAAGACGAAGAAACGCTCGAAATACTGCCGGAACACATTGCAGAAAGCACGGCAGAGCAGGATATTGTATATGATCATCGCAGAGGCGCCTGTTCCTATGCCTATTATAGAGTAGAAATGTATGAAGGCGCGGCGGTCATAACGATCCGTCTGGATAATACGGTACTCCATGCGGAAACGATCACCATGCAGTATTTTTTCCTGATCCTGCTGATTTTTATGATACCGCTGATTGCGCAGATGATGCGTTTCTTCCACAAAAAGGTGACCGTGCCGCTGGGAGAACTGAATACGGCGTCCAACGCAGTCAGGGAAGGAAATCTGGGAATACAGATCGAAAACGAAGAAGACAATGAGGAGCTTTACCGCGTAAAAGATTCCTTTAACCACATGTCCTGGCAGCTCAAAAATCAGTTTGATAAAATTTATCTGGAGGAAATTGCGCTTCGTGATGCCAAGATCATGGCGCTGCAATCACAGATCAATCCGCATTTTCTGAATAACACGCTGGAGATCATCAATTGGGAAGCGCGTTTAAACGGTAACTATAAGGTGTGCGGAATGATCGAAGCGCTTTCCACCATGCTTGGCGCGACGATGAACCGGAAAGAGCAGCAGTTTCATTCCGTGGCGGAAGAAATGGCCTATGCCGATGCCTATATTTACATTATTTCACAGCGCTTCGGCGCGAAATTTCAATGTACGCAGAAGATAGACGAGAGACTGCTGACGCTGCAGGTGCCCAGGCTGATCGTGCAGCCCATCGTGGAAAATGCCGTAGAGCACGGTATGAATATTACCAGACAGGGACGTTTGGAGATCAGAGTCTATGAAAGAGAAGATGGATACCTTTGTATTGAAGTGGAAGATAACGGGCATCTGACAAAAGATGCAAAGGCCAAGATTGAAAGACTGTTGTCCGAGCAGATAGATCTGTCCGCAGAAAAGAGAGTAAGTCTCGGCATCCGTAATGTTGACCAGAGACTGAAGATGATATACGGCAGGGATTGTGGATTATTTATAACGGGAAGTGAACGCGAAAATACGATTAGCACAATTTTGCTCAAAACTACCCCTCCAAGCGAACAATAAAAGGCAAAAAAAGACAATACCAACAATTACTCTTTTCCTATTTTGCGCGTATGATAAAGATGTAAACACAACAAAGCAACAAAAAGAAAAGGGAGGAAAAAACAGAATGAAGAAAAGAGTCATTGCAGCAATGCTTGCAGGTATAATGGTATTTTCCGTGACAGCATGCGGTAAAGATGAAAGCACGGGATCTTCGGATACGCAGACGACAGGCGGCACGGAGGAGAGCAGTGCAGATACGGAAGCTGCAGCAGATACGGCGGATGCAGCGGATACGGAAAGTGAAGAGGCTGAGCAGCCTGCGGCTCCTGTAGAAATCGTCGTTACAACGACATTTGCAGGCGAGGATGCCAGTGCACAGGCTTACAAGGACGGCGTGAAAGCATGGGAAGAGCAGACCGGCAATACGGTAGCGGATACTTCCGCAAGTTCGGACGAGACGTTCAAGACAAGAGTGGTAACGGATTTTGAAACAGGTTCCGAGCCTGATGTACTGTTCTTCTTTAACGGAGCAGACGCCAACAGCTTTATCGAGGCGGGCAAAGTACTGTCGATCGATGAAATCCGCACGGAATATCCGGAATATGCTTCTAACTTAAATGATGATCTGATCACTCCTTCACTGGTAGACGGAAAGAAATATGCGATTCCCGTAAAAGGTTTTTGGGAAGCGATGTTCGTCAACACAGAGGTATTGGAAGCAGCCGGCGTGGAAGTTCCCGGAGCAGACTATACCATGGACATGTTTAAAGAAGATTGTGAAAAGATCAAGGCAGCAGGCTATGCACCTATCGCGGCAGCGCTTGGCGATATCCCTCATTACTGGTGGGAGTTTGCAATCTACAATCATCAGTCACCGGCGACACACCTTGACATTCCGGGCAGTGTGGATGATGAAACCGGACAGGCATGGGTTTCCGGACTGAATGATATCAAAGAACTGTATGAACTTGGATATTTCCCGGACAATACGCTTTCTGCAACAGATGACGAGACATTTGCACTCTTTACGGAAGGTAAGGCGGCGTTCCTGATCGACGGTTCCTGGAAAACGGATGGTATCTTAAAGGCCTGCCAGTCAGACCCGGATGATCCTTCTACGCTTGATGCAGAAAAGCTTGCAAAATTTGACGTAACTTATATACCCGGTAACGGCGACAGAAAAGCAACTGATTTAGTAGGCGGTTTCTCCATGGGATATTATATCACAAGAAAAGCATGGGATGATCCGGAGAAAAGAGCGGCAGCAGTAAGCTTCGTAGAATTTATGACTTCCGATGAGATCGTGCCTACATTTGCAGAGCATACAGCTTCACCGCTTAATAATGCACCGGATGTTGATCCGTCTAAGTTTAACGAATTGCAGATCAAATCTATGGAGATGATGGCAGGCGTAACTTCTTTAACGGATGCTGTACAGGATTTATTCCAGGGTGACTGCCGTGTATCAACATTCGATGGTATGCCGGAGATCGTAACAGGCAGAATCGATGCTGCGGATGCGGTAGCGGAAGGACTGGATGTATATCATAATCAATAAGGAGTACAATGAAGTAAAATGATCCGTGCAGACAACGGATAACAAATATAATCGGCAAAACGGGGGCAGGGTATTACCCTGCCTCCTTTTTAAAAAAAACATTGGGAAATTCGGAGGTGGCTTATGGGAGCAAACATTTATCGTAATAAGAAACCGGTGTTCGTATTCTTACTTCCCGCATTCCTGTTTATGGCAGTATATCTCTATTATCCTTTCTTTAAGAATATCATCAACAGCTTCATGGAGATCAAACAGCTTGGAAGCGCGGGAAAAGGTTTTAATACACCGTGGTACAGTAATTATGTGGAAATGTTTCAGGATGCCAATGTACGGACATCCATTAAAAATACAATCTTAATGATGATCGTTACGCTGGTCGGACAGGTTGGGATCGCGCTGATTCTGGCGCTTATGGTAGACAATATCAGAAAAGGAAAGCAGTTTTTCAGGACGGTTTTCTTCTTCCCTATCGTTATTTCGGCGACGGCGTTAGGTCTTTTGTTTAATCTGCTCTTTTTATATGACAAAGGTATGATCAACCAGATGCTGGAGCTTCTTGGCAAACAGGGTTTGACGGACTGGAAGGCGGAGGGGATCGCGCTGGTCACCATGATGCTTCCGGTCATGTGGCAGTATGTAGGTTTCTATTTCGTTATTCTGGTGACGGGACTGAATAATATCTCCGACGAATTGTATGAGGCGGCCAAGATCGATGGCGCATCCTCATGGCAGAGCGTCCGTTACATATCGATTCCGCTTCTGCACAATGTGATCTGCACCTGCAGCATACTGGCAGTTACGGGGGCGCTCAAGGTATTCGACCTTCCGTGGACGATGTTCCCCAAAGGAATGCCGCTCAAATCAACATTCCTGACAGGCACATATATGTACTATCACGCGATGGAGACGAAGAATGTAGATTATGCTTCTGCACTGGCTGTTTTGATCGTTGTGCTCGGCATTGTATTGTCCAAGATAGTCAATTCAATTTTCCGTGAGAAAGATTACTAGGGGGGATGAGATATGAAGAAGATAAAAGGAAATCCGATCGGACGGGGCATCATTTATCTGATACTGGTGATCTGGTCCCTGACGACCATATATCCCATTGTCTGGGTTGTTCAAAACTCGTTTAAGGCAAAAGACAAAATACTGGCAGATTCGTTTTCCCTGCCGCTTGGAGATCTGTTTACGTTTGCGAACTACAGAAAAGCATTCGATAATATGAATATTTTAAACGCATATAAAAACAGTATTTTCATTTCCGCAATGGTGGCGCTGCTTGTCATCCTGTTTGCCGGCATGGGAGCTTATGCGCTTTCCAGATACCGGTTCCCCGGCTCGGAAATGTTGAATTCGCTTGTGATCGCCGGTATGATGTTTCCGGTTTTTGCAACGATCATTCCGGTATTCCGTATGGAATTTTCCTGGGGAATTGCCAATACGGGCAGTTGGTTTCTGACGATGTTATCCGTTATTCTGCCGCAGGTGGCAGGAAATCTTTCATTTGCCATGGTGGTGCTGATCGGTTATATCAAGAGCCTGCCGGTAGAACTGGAAGAAGCGGCTTATATGGAAGGGTGCAATGCGTTTCAGATTTATTTTAAAGTCGTTTTACCGCTTACGAAGCCTTCTTTTGCAACCGTGGCGATCTTCTCTTTTCTGTGGAGTTACAACGACCTGTTCACACAGATGTTTTTCATGAGAAGACCCGATTTTTATGGTATTACCATGCTGTTAAACCAATTGACATCTCAGGAAGGCACGAATTACGGCCTTATGGCCTCTGCGGTAACTTTGGTTATCGTTCCCGTTATCATCGTGTACTGCTTCCTGCAGAAATATATTATCAAAGGTATGATTGCAGGCGCCGTAAAAGGATAATATAAGATTACTGTAAGATTCTCGGGACAAGACGACGAAGATAGGCTATAATAGACAACAGCTATGAAGATCACGAATACAGATCACGTAAAAATGAGGGAGTATGATGTATAAAGTAGCAATTATTGATGATGAACCCATTATTGCGGAAGGCCTTTTTAAGACTATGGCATGGGAAAAATGGGACTGCCGGGTAGTCGGCTCCGCTTATGATGGAAGGGAAGGACTGGCTCTGATCCGTAAAGAACAGCCGGATATCATTATTTCGGATATTAATATGCCTGAGATGAACGGACTGCAGATGATCGCGGCTTTAAAATCGGAATTTCCCGATATGCAGCTCATCATTCTGACCGGATACCGGGAATTCGAATATGCAAGGCAGGCGATCGAGCTTGGCGTGTCCCGTTTTCTGCTAAAACCTTCTAAGATGAATGAACTGGAAGAAGCGATGGAGGCAGCGACGGCACGGCTGAAACGGATCGAGGGCGGAGATATTGCAGAGATAACGGCAGCCGAAACAGAGGCGGAAAAGGAGAAAGAGGCGGTGTATCATAATGAAGCCAACAGCTTTATTGTGAAGAATGCACTGGAATATATACGGGATAACTCAAAAGAGAAGCTGCGTTTAATAGACGTAGCGGATTCGGTATATGTCAGCCAATGGCATCTTTCCAAGCTGCTTAATAAACATACCGGCAAGACTTTTTCGGAGATCTTAAACAGCGCTCGTATGGACAGATCCAAAGAACTTTTGAAAGATCCGTCTCTTAGGATATGCGATGTGGCGGAGATGGTAGGATTTCAGGATCTGGCGCATTTCTCCAGGGTTTTTAAGAAAATGGAAGGGATGTCGGCGAATGAATACCGGAATACGCATTCGTGAAAAATGGTAATAGGAAGGGAGAAAAACGATGAAAGTCTATCAGGAAAAAGATTATGAACAGGTGAGCAGGAGGGCGGCGAATATCATAGCGGCACAGGTCATTATGAAACCGGATTGCGTGCTCGGTCTGGCGACGGGATCGACGCCGGTCGGCACTTATGAGGAATTGGTCAGACGATATCAGGAAGGCGATCTGGACTTCTCGGCAGTGCACAGTATCAACCTGGATGAGTACCGGGGGATCGGCGCGGATCATGAACAGAGCTACCGCTATTTTATGAACAGCCATTTATTTGATGCCGTAAATATTGACAAAAAGAATACGTTCGTGCCGGATGGCATGGAACAGGACAGCGAAAAGGCATGCAGGGACTATGATGAGATCATCCGGGCGCATGGCGGCATCGATCTGCAGATTCTGGGACTTGGACATAACGGGCATATCGGATTCAACGAGCCGGACGATACATTTGCCAAAGGAACACACTGCGTTAAACTTTCGGAGAGCACGATCTCGGCTAACGCCAGATTTTTCGCATCTATGGATGAAGTGCCCAAAGAGGCTTATACGATGGGAATCCGCTCTATTATGCAGGCGAAGAAAATTGTTGTCATTGTAAACGGAGAAGGGAAGAAAGATATCGTAAAAGAGGCATTTCTGGGGCCTGTTACACCAAGAGTACCGGCTTCTGTTCTGCAGCTTCATCCGGATGTGACCCTGGTGGGAGATGAAGCGGCGTTATCGGAATATCAGGGGAGTATACTGAAAGGATAAAGCTCTGCATGGAAAATACGGGACTGTCAGGAAAAGACAGTCCCGTATTTTGCGTCTGATCTTATTGGTACACTTCAATGATTACTTTCTGTGCGATAAATTCTTCCCCATCGAAATAACCTTCCGCTTCCAGACCGCCGTCAACCTGGATGGCCAAGAAAGAGGATTCCTGCATATCGATGCCGGCTCCGCCGCCCTGAATGGTCCAGTACTCGAAAGCTGTCGATTCGGTGCAGCGTACGGTGACAAGTACTTCATCGGGACTGCCTGCTTCCGGTATGATTACGAAGGATGAGTCGGAATCATCATATAACGTACGGCTGATGACAAAGCTGTCCTGTGAGACGCTCCTGACCTTTCCTCCGATTATGGTGCTGTCCCGGCTGAAAGGACTGGTATGCCCGGAAGAGCTGTCTGCCGAAGGAGCAGCGTTTTCCGTAGAAGCATTGTTTTCCATAGAAGCATTGTTTTCTGTAGAAGCATTGTTTTCTGTAGAAGTATTGTTTTCTTCCGCTGTCGTGTCCGGTATTTCATTGCCTGTTTCCAGGATTTTGGCGTCTTCTTCCACTTGTTCGGCGCCGGGGGGCATGGAAGGAGCATTTTCTGATTCACGGCCGCCGCATCCTGTCGTTATGACGAGCATAAACGACATCAGAGCGGCAGACATCATACATTTTCTTTTCATATACTGTTTTCTCCTGTTGTAAATTTTAATCATAGGGTATTCATCAACGCGTTGTTCCCTTAACATCATTTATTATAGGAAAAGAATCTTTAATTTATCTCTAAGGATCTTTCATCGTTTTTTTCGGGTAGGAATTAGATGTTGCAAAGAAAGGACGTTTATTTTAGAATCAAGTATGAGGAGATGATAGTGTAAAAATAAATTTTTTATACGCAAATTTGTGCCTGCGGCCCAAATCCGCAGGCTGCGGAAAGGCATGGTTATCAGCATGAAAAAGAAGCAATCAATTATGCGGTTTTTACTGCAGGCGGTCTGTCTGCTGCTTTTTATGATATTTTCAGGAGGCTGCGGCAGGACGGATGAAGCGGGCGCTGTCGTGGAAAATGACGCTGCGGCAGCAGAAGATGATGAAGAAAATCAGACGGACGAAAACCAAACCAACGGGAAACAGCCGGATCCTGACGTAACGTGTACAGAGCCGCCCGCAATAGAATTAAGGAGTATGGCGGATGAAACGAATTATATTATCGTAAAATCATGCGGCTATAACTGGACCTATTTAGAACCGGGAGATCAGGCGACAAGCGTATTGGCTGACAGCGCGGCTCCTTTATCAGAAGGCGCTTCCTGGGTGACATTGAATGTGTCGGACAATACTCCTGAAGGAGAAGATTACAGGCTGTTGATTCCGAACGACCCGGATGAGCTGTTTATCAGAGTATGGAATACGAGCGATATCGGTAAAGATTCCGTGACGTGTAAACCGGTAGAAAGCCGTCTGTATGGCAAAGAGGAAATAATGGCGGAAAATTTTGCGATTCCGGTCCGGGCAGACGGAATCTATGAACTCTGTATTACATGGGAGGAAGAAAACGCTGAAAAAACCGGTTTTTATGGAATTGCTTATTATACGCTGAAAACGGCGGGCGCAGTCACGGAAGCGGCGTTGGTGACCGCAGGTCCGTAAGAATCGCAGATTGAGAGAAAGGTATGGTTGTTGTATGCAGATTTCAAGTCGTTTTACATTGGCAGTACATATTTTCGCCTGTATGGATACGTTCGGGGGCGAATATAAAGTGACGAGTGATTTCCTGGCAGGAAGTACCAATGTCAATCCGGTCATGATCAGGAAGATTTTGGGGCAGCTAAAAGGCGCGGGACTGATTGAAGTAGCCAGGGGAACCGGCGGCGCCACTGTGACAAGGCCGTTAGGAGAGATTACTTTTCTGGATATATACCGGGCTGTGGAATGTGTAGAAAACGGAGAACTGTTTCATTTTCATGAAAACCCGAGCACGGAATGTCCCGTCGGACGAAATATTCATCATATTTTGGACGATAAGCTGCTGCGGGTGCAGGAGGTTATGGAGAAGGAGCTTGCTTCCATCACGCTGGAAGATATCAGGCAAGACACGGAGAAATATCTTTGTCAGGAAAGAGAGCAAAGAACCGGCGGAAGATAGAAAGACTGGAAAAGCAGGACATACGGTGCAGAGCCGGTGTCCTGCTTTTTCTCCTGAAGTGCCTTTTGCGATCAGAAAATAAAATTATTAATCCTGATGTAACTATTGACATTACAACAAAGCGGTGATATGGTAATGCTACATGATGTAACAATGGTTATTACATCTATAACGAAAAACGTGTAGAAGGATAAAGTCATGACGCAGATCGAAAAAGCGAAGGGATTTTGGGCGGTGCGCCCGCTGCATATTATGATCTGTGGAGAGTAAAAAATAGCATGATAGCGGAGCATTGGGATGTCATGGAAACGATTGCAGAGAAAGAAAGCTGGCAGGATGAAAATGGGAAATTTTAGAAAAAATTACCGTATTGATCAGGAAATTCCGTATGAAGAACAGCTTCAACAAGCGGCAAAGCTGTTAGATAACGCGCAGATGCTGTTGATCGGCGCGGGGGCAGGAGCCTCCGCAGCGGCAGGATTGACATATGATGGGGAGCGTTTTTACAAAAATTTTCAGGAATTTATTGAAAAGTATGGAAAAATTCATATGAGAGATATGTACTCGTCCGGATTTTATCCTTTTCCGACGCAGGAGGCCAAGTGGGGATACTGGTCAAAGCACAGCATGATAAACCGTTTTCTGCCGCCTGCGCTGCCGCTTTATCAAAAGCTTTATGAAGCGGTTAAAGAAAAAGATTATTTTGTACTGACGACCAATGTGGATCATCAGTTTCAGAAGGCCGGATTTGCAGTGGAACGGATTTTTGCGACACAGGGCGACTATGGCATGATACAATGTGAGAAAGGGTGTCATCCGAAAATTTATGATGCAGAAGAACTGTTTCGACGGATGGACCGGGTAAGGAAGGACTGTCTGGTTCCTTCCGATATGGTGCCGAAGTGTCCGGTCTGCGGCGGCAATATGATGATGCATCTGCGCTGTGACGGAAATTTTGTAGAAGATGAAGACTGGCATGCAGCGTCCGAACGTTATGTTAACTTCGTACAGAAGACGGCCGGTAAAAGTACCGTATTATTGGAACTCGGCGTCGGATTTAATACGCCGGGGATCATAAAGTATCCGTTTTGGCGGATGACGGCTGAAAATCCAAAGGCGGTATATGTCTGTATCAACTATGGCGCGGCAGGCTGTCCGGAGGAGATTGCCAGGCAATCTATATGCATTGCCGGGGACATTGGGGAAGTATTGGAGCAATTGTGGTGACAGGAATTATGGGTTTCCTTTCAAAACCCGATTGTTTGGAATGTTCATGCACAGATGAATACGGAGGAACGAAACATGGATTTAACAGATCGTTTATTGGCTAAATTAATAGAAGATGCCGGCGGATATCAGTTTTCTCCTGTACCGGATACGATCGGAGAAAAGAAAGCGGCCATCCGCTCGCTTATGAATATCCGTATGCCCAAAGAAGTATCGGAGAAGCTTCTGGCAATACAGGATGCTTATTTGCAGGAAGAACTTGCGGAGAAAACCGTTGTGTCTGCATTTGATATCCCGACAATAAAGGAAGCTTATGGAAGCACGAACCCATATGCGGATAAGCTTGTGCTCCGGCAGGGAGATATTACGGGAATCAGGATCGGTGCGATCGTGAATGCGGCCAATTCCCGGATGCTTGGCTGCTTCGTACCCTGCCACAGATGTATCGACAACGCGATACACAGTGCGGCCGGTATGCAGCTTCGTGCCGAATGTGACCATATCATGAGTAAACGCCGGATGCATTACGGCAGACAGTATACGGAACCGACAGGTACGGCCACGCTGACAAAGGCTTATAATCTGCCCTGCGATTATGTGATCCATACGGTCGGGCCGATCGTATACGGAGAACTAAACGAAGCGCTCTGTAAAGAGCTGCAAAGCTGCTATGAAAGTGTTCTGCTCTGCTGCATGGAAAACGGAATTTCATCCGTTGCTTTCTGCTGCATTTCAACGGGAGAATTCCATTTCCCGCCTGATGCGGCGGCAAAGATTGCCCTGCAGACAGTAACGGATTTTCTGAAAATAAACGGAGACTGTATGGAGCGCATCGTTTTTAACGTTTTTAAGGACAGTGATCTGGAAATTTACCGGTCGCTTGTCAGCAAAGCATAGAGGCATGCGTCGCAGATGCCCTGGTTGTTCCAATCCGACTGTCGTGATGTGCCTTCATACCGCAGGCCGCACTTTTGCATGACCTTACCGGAGTTGGGATTTCTCGGATCATGCCTTGCTTCGATCCGGTTAACGCCCACTTCATCAAATAGAAAATCGATCACGGCCGAAAACGCTTCGGAAGTGATTCCTTTATGCCACCATGTCTTTCCGATACAGTAGCCGATATGCGCCATTTTGATCGTCTCTTTTATGGGGTTTACGACGCTTATGGAACCAATCGGCTCGTCGGCAGATTCTTTGAAAACAATGGCCCACTGATAATAGTCCTTCTGGGAGTAATTTGCACACCACTCCCGCAGAATGGATTCGGTTATGGAGGCATTCGTATGTGCCGGCCATGTCAGGAATTTGGTGACTTCCGCATCGGAGGCCCAGTTCCTGTACATGGCCGGTGCATCTTCTGTCCGGAACGGACGTAAGATCAGCCGCCTGGTTTCTATGTATTTCGTACCTTTGTGTTCCATGAATATCATCTGCCTTTCTTTGTCTTATCAGCATTCATTCTACCATATGCGCTTGGGAAATACTATGAATATTGAATAGAAAAGCAGCCTACCGCATGTGAAAATGATCCTGTAAAAAAATCGGGCCGGAGGATAGAAGAAGAGCACAGGAGGGTTTGACAAAAGCTTGAGGCGCCTTGGCAACCGAAACAATAGGAATGGTAAATTTTTATAAACCGTCTCATTGCATGAATGGAATATGTGCGCTATGCTTGGAAATAGATCCGGGTAATTGCGAAACTCCGAGGCAGAAACTTTTTTCACTGCCGGCCTGCCTCGGAGTTTCGCAATTACCTTAGAATAGATCGACGAAAGGAGTGCATATTTTATGGCAAATGAGGATCAAAAAGATTTTAACGCCATGCTGCATGACAGCAAGGACATGCCAAAGATACAGACGATCACGGATGAAAAGAGCATTTTAAAATACGGCGGAGACAGGATGTATTTCGCGCCCCCGATTGACTATGATAAGGTCATGCGGCTCGTGCCGCCGGGGAAACTGCTTACGATTGGAGTGATTCGGGAATATTTTGCCGGGAAAAGCGGCGCCGATTTTACGGAACCGATCACAGCCGGCATCTTCGTATCGATCGCCGCGTGGGCAAGTTATCAGAGGGAAAATGACAAAACCCCGTATTGGCGGACATTGAAGGCAAACGGGGAGCTGAATCCGAAGTATCCGGGCGGTGTTACGGAGCAGAAGAAAATGCTCGAAGAAGAAGGTCATATGGTCATATCAAAGGGCAGGACGAATATCAAATATTATGTCAAAGATTACGAGCAGAAGTTGATCGTTTTGGAGTGAAGAAGCCTTGCAGAGCGTGCAGGAGAGGGGCGGCCCCGCGGGAGCAAAACCTGTGACCGCCTCTTTGCAGCATTCTTCATTTTATCAGCCGTTTTTATACAGCCTTTGGTGAATCCGCTTTTTGCAGAAAGATACCAATATCAGTACGTGCGCCATAAGAACTCTGCATCGGGAAAAAGCAGATGGGCGACAAAAGTAAGCATGGTGAAAATGATCATAATGATGACTGTATAATTGATGATTTTCCAACATTTTCCGAAAAGATTCTTGATGTTTTCAAGATCGGAATAAATAGAAGATACTTTTTCATCAGTCAGATTTTTTTCACGTATATCCTGCACGTCTATGTCTTTTACCAGTTCATCCAAAGAGATTCCCAGATAATCGCTTAACAGAACCAGTCTTTGAAAATCCGGATAAGACTGGCCGGATTCCCATTTGGAAATCGTCTGTCGTGAAACCTGTAATTCCATGCCCAGTTCCTCCTGGGAGAGACCCTGTTTTTTCCTGAGAGCCAGTAGTTTTTCATTAAATTTCATTTTGTTAAGTTTCTCCTTTCCATTTGATGATATCAGTATATTTGCATGACGACCGGACCGCAAGCAATAAGTGTTGGCAATTTGTCAACGCGGGATAACATGTGCTGTTTCACAATTATATAGCGAATAGAAATCAGCTGTCCCAATTCTTGCTGTTATGTGGGAAAGTGAAGAGACTTAAAATAATAGATGATTTTTTTAAAAAGGAATGCTATATTAATATAATAGATATTTTTCGTTATTAATGAAGGAGACTTACTTTGAATTTTGTAATATCTGAAAACGGTTCAAGAGAAATAAATGAGGATTTTTTTTGTATTTCAGAAACGGAAGATAGAAAGATATATATTGTTGCAGATGGATGCGGCGGTCATTCATCAGGAGAAATAGCATCTAAATTGGCAATAGAAGTTCTTTTGGAATTATTTCTTGATTGTAATGAATCGGTTGACTCAATTCGTGATGCTATAAATACTTGCAATGCCCGTGTGATCGAAAAACAAAGAATGCATGCAGGAATGAGAACAACAGTAGTTGGTCTGCTTAAATTGAATGATAAATTTTTTGCATTTAATGTAGGCGATAGCAGACTTTATCAGGTACGAAATGGCAAAATTATTTTTTGTACGGAAGATCATTCTGTACCATATTTATTATATAAGGCAAATATTATAGAGCGAAATGAAATTAATGTTCATGAGGATAGAAATAAATTATTGGAGGCGCTTGGGAATAAAGATATAATAAAAATAAATGTTTATGAATTAGAAGTTAAATGTGAAGATATTTTTGTAATTTCTACGGATGGTTTTTGGGAACATTTTTATGATAAAGATTTTGAAGATTGTGTAAGAAATAATGAAAAATCTTGGCTATATGAAAAAAAGCGAATTATACGTATGAAGGATGATCCTGAACAAGATAACTATACCGCTATTATAGTGGGAGGATTAAATGAGTAAAACAGAATCATGGACAGATATAGTAACTAATGAATTAGCTGTCGTATTATTTGTTCCATCTAAGCAAAAAATTGAAGAATTTAATCTGAAAAAAGAAAATCTGATAGGCCGGTTGAACTCAAACGGTGTTGTAGATATCCCTATCGACTCACCTGTGGTATCACGTAAGCATGGTCATATTTACATGAAGGATGATTATTTTTTTTATGAAGATTTATCAAGTACAAATGGTACATATATTAATGGCATTTTGTATGGTAGAGAATCAGAAACTGGAAAATATAAAAATCTTCTTAAAATAGGAGATGTTCTCAGAATAGATCATCAAGATTTAGACAATCCACATCCAAGTGCTGCAATTCTCGTAGCTATTCACTCTACGGGGAATAAGTTGGTGAATAAATATATTGAGCTTGGAAAATGCAGAGCGCTTATTGTCGGACGCAGTGTCGGAGATGTTAAACTGGACAATAATGCTATTTCAGAAAAACATGCAATTTTTCTGAAGAATATAGATGATTCATGGTCAGTCGATGATTGCGATAGTACAAATGGAGTATTTATAAATAACGCTAAAATTGAATCCGTGACTTCACTTAAACCATTAGATGTAATTAGAATTGCAGATTATGTTTTTATATATACGGGTGATCAATTGTGTTATTTCTGTAGTGAAAGGTTAGGAAAAGAACTTGTAATAAAAATTGAAGAAAGAAGCGTTCGAAGATTGCTGAAAAAGCAGGTAATTCTTCAGGATATAAATTTAAGTATCAGAGAAGGCGAAATGGTTATGGTCCTTGGAGGATCAGGCGCTGGTAAAACTACTTTTGTAAATGCAATATTTATCTAAATCTTTTTTCTTTATCTATCCATAAGTCCGCAAATGCTGGAATATCCCGTATTTACGGACTTTTTTTTCACTTTTCAATAGGTAGATACCATACTTAACTCCGCATATTTCCGCTTCATTCTGCTTTCAAAAGTAGTAAATTGGTAGTAATCCAGCCTTTTACTACTAAGCTACAAATCGCTGTAATTCTGATTTTACAGTTTCAAGTGAAGCGTGAGTGTAGAGGTTCAATGTAATTGTGATATTGGAATGTCCCATGACATATTGCAGTGCTTTTGGGTTCATTCCTGCGTTGGCTAACCTTGTGCAGAATGTATGACGCATGACATGAGGTGTAATCTTCGGTAACGGTTCTTCATACTTGCTGTTGTACTTGTCTACAAGTTTTCGGAATACAGTTTCATAATTTACTGCCACCTGTGGATTGCCATTGCGGTTGATGAATAAGAAATCACTATATCCGTCAATCACAAGGTTCTTCGGTTTCCTGCGGTGTTTCAGTATGTTTTGAAAGGCTTGATACACTTCGTCACTCATTGGTATCTGTCTGATACCATTTTCTGATTTTGGCGGTTGTACCACATATCCCGTTTTAGACAGCTTGATAAGTTGGTGGTCGATATTGATTACTCGGTTTGTAAAATCCAAGTCCTTTACAGTCAGTCCGCAAAATTCAGAAATACGAAGTCCAGTCCGCAACAAAATGATAACTTCATCATAATGCTTTCGGTAACAAACATCACTTCGCATAAAAGAAAGTAGTTTTTCTTCCTGCTCTTTCGTCAATGCTTGTCGTGCTTGTGTGTCGTTCTTCATCACACTACTTAAGCTAAAATCAAATGGGTTCTTTCTGATACAATCGTCATGCAATGCCATTTTAAATGCTGGCTTCAATGCTCTTTTATAAAAGAGAACCGTTCCGTATGCTAACCCGTTATCCCTCAATTCAAGTAGCCACGCCTTAACATCTGAAATCTTAATACCGTCAATGCTCCTAGCTCCAAACTTATCTTTTTTCAAGAACTCCAACAAATAGTGATAGGTATTCTGTGTACTGGCTCTTGTATTTCTCTGTTGTTTCAGATACTTCTGAAAAAGTTCATACACCGTCATTTTCTTTCCAGCGGTATTGATACCGTCGTTAAGGTCTTGACGTATTTCCTGCTCCTTTTCCCGTAAGGAAATATCCTCACGTTTTCCTGCTGGCGTTCTGTCCGTAGGCACAAGTTTCCAAGCATACACAAATTGCGGTTTTCCAAATGCGTCTATATATTTGTATGCGTATCTCCCGTCTTTTCTCTGGCTCTCACCCGTTCTTAATATACGATTTTTGCTGTCCCGTCTTTTTTCTGACATCTCGTTTTGCTCCTTTCAGAACGGAAAGAGCTTCGATATGAGATATTATAATTATACCACATACGAAGCCCTTTTTCACTATATAACATTTAGCGTATCAAAGAATTTCTCAAAGGGTTTACGCTTAATCTGAATACGGTTTCCATTCATTACAAACCAGTCAGCGTCGGGATTTTCCTCTACCAATCTACGCAACTTCTTCTCGCCAATGCGGAAGTATTTAGACGCTTCTTCTAAGGTAAGCGAATACTTTTCCCAGATAGGCACATCAGTATTGTTTATCATATAACCATACCCCCTTTACTGTGTGTCATTTTTTACAAGCAGGCAGACGGCTTTGGAAAGCTCCATTAGTATTTCAACTATTCCCATTCTTGTGGGCAGAACCGCACCATGCGGAAGTATCATTATTCTGTGAGGGTAGGTCGTGGCAAAGCGACTTTTCCAACGGTCGCTCTCGGATCACTGCGTGGGTCGCTCGCTTTCTTTTGGAAAGGTCGTGGCGTACAGTTCCCGTGGCTTGCTACCTCACAAACGTATCTGTCTGCTTTATTCAGTTTTCAAAGAACTATCGGCTATTCAGCCTATCAAAATCAATTCTAGTCAAATTGATTTTAATAGAATGACAAGTGAAGTGGCAGGAAAGGGGGAAGTACCAAACTTCACTTATATGTATTACATCACTACAATTTCAAAATTCATCAGCATATCAAGTAATGCTGTCTGAACTCTGTTTTTTAAATCAGCGTCCACAACCATGCAAACATTACCGTATTCGTCATACAATTTACGCAAGCATAATTTGGAAATGTAACCGTCATAAAACTTCAAAACGGTTTCAACCGCTTCTGGTTCGCCCTCTGTGGCTGATAAGATTACCTCAAAAGGCAAATGCTCATGTTTCTTCATTTACGTTCCTCCATGATTTTTTTCATTGTTTCAAGTGTTTTTGTTCTATGATATTGGACGTTAGAACGTGGGATTTTGATAAATTCGCTGATTTCACTATCGGACATATCCATAAAGTAGGACAACAAAATAATGTTACGTTTCTTTTCTGTCAATGTTTTAAGAGCTTCGCTTAACTGGTCGTCCTCAACCCATACTTCAATGCCTAAAATATTAAATACGGTGTAATCACTTTCGTATTTATCAAATGTTCCAAAGCGTTCCTGCTCATAATCTGGAATATCAGAAAATGGACATTCTCGTTTTTCACGTCGCTTCATATCACGATAGCCTTTTTTGACAGCTCGTTTGATAACCTTTTTTGAAAGACAATCAAACTGTGCTTCAATGGCTTGTTTGAAAGAAGATGTTTTCATTTGCTCACCTCCTTTCCGTGCTGGATTGAAATGAACTTCTGTTCATTTCCCCCTTTCCGCACCCTAACTTCCCAAAGAGGTGTCAAACTACCAAGATTTTCAAAAAATTATTTCTATAAAATAAAAACAGCCCATTTGAATGTAACTACACAAACAGGCTGTTATATAAATGCTATCTATATGAATTTTTAACTCATGTAATGGGTATGATGATTGAAGCACTGGACAGAAATAATTATCCAGTTGAGAACGACGTAGCGTTCTTCTATATGTAATCATGGCATAGCCCCCTCAAACCAGAGCTATACCAAAAGAAAAGGACAGCTTTGGTTATATCCAAAACCGTCCCGTAATCGTTTTTAAGACGTGCAAAAGCATATTATCCAAGAACGGTTTTTTTTATTTACCGCACACGATAATATCTTTTGAATTATTACTGCATACTATATGCACTTTTAACACATTCTAAATACATGGCATGAAGTTTAAACTCATGCTAGGTGGTTTAAAATGAGAAAAAATAAAGAAACACAAACCTTTGATTTCAGACCGTTAGGACTGGCAATCAGAGAAGCCCGTGAAAAAGCAGGGCTATCCCGTAATGATTTAGGCGATAAGGTATTCTATGGAGAACGCCATATCGCAGATATTGAAAATATCGGTTCACACCCAAGTTTTCAATTATTCCATGATTTAGTTACCATGTTCAATATATCGGTTGATGAATATTTCTATCCACCAGAGAAAGTTGAGAAAAGTACAGCTCGCCGTCAGATAGAAACATCACTTGACTTATTGAGTGATAACGAATTAAAAATCATTCAAGGTACGATTGACGGTATCTTGAATAGCAGGGAAAGCAAGAAGTAATCAGCTTCTTGTTTTCCCATTTTTCTTTTAAGCAGTATTTCTTTAGCATTTGTTTGCTGATCTGCTCCGCAGGGAGCAAACAATATTAGATTAAACCTTTGTCTTTTTCGTAATCTTGTAAATATATTCTTCTGGTGTAGGGCGTTTATTTCCAAAATACTTTTTGAAATTTGCCTGCACCTCTGGGTCGGTACTGTTCATAGCTTCATCAATGGTAGCCTGTATTTCTTCCCGTATAGTTTCCACAGGGACACCGCTTGCCTTTGCACCAACTTTCAAGGCTTTTTTTATATCGTGTTTTTTCAAATCAATCATAAACATTTACTCCTTTAAATGTACATATTCCGAAAAACAAGATGATGCATTAACAAGCTCTTGAAAATGCCCTTGTTCCTTAATGTTTCCATTATCCATATAAATAATTTCATCATACTTTTTCAACAATTTTTCTTCCAAATTATGAGTAATTGTTATAAGTGTTAAATCGTTTATTTTAAGTAACCTGCTTTCAATATCATAGGCTGTTTGCATATCAATAGCAGACGTACCCTCATCTAATATCAAAATAGGTTTGTTTCTAATCAAAGCTCGTGCAACCGCAATCCTCTGTTTTTGTCCACCAGACAAATTAGAGCCATTTTCTCCAACTCGATAGAATATCCCCTCTGGAAGTTCAGCTATAAATTCATCTAAACCACTTTCCTTTATAACTTTATCAACAATTTCTTTTGGATAATCTTCATGTAAACAGATATTGTCTAGTATGGTTTCGTCAAACAGATAAATATTTTGATGAATGATAGAAGATAGTTGTACCACATCTTCTTTTTCTAATAAATCTAATTCTCTATCATCATATACGATTTTCCCTTTATAATCAGAATAATAACCTGTTAGCAACTTTATAAAAGTGCTTTTTCCACAACCGCTTTTTCCTACAACAGCGTATTTTTTCCCTTTTTCAATAATACAGTCCACTTCATTTAACACTTGTGTTTGCATATCATAGGAAAAAGATAAGTTTTCAGCAAGAATATAACGATTAAATGAAGCTCTATGTTCCTTATGTAAATTCTTAGAGGCTTGTTCAGAAATACTATGTAACTTTTCAATAATAGGTTGTATGCTTTTTATTTTAGGAACGTTAGTAAATATCATAATAAGTGGGTTGGCTAAATTACTGCTTACTTGCACCATTCCCAATAATGTACCTATTGTTATACGTTCTGTAATAATGAAATACGCTGATAAAAACAGAACAACTATCTGAACCATAAGAGCAAGAAAAGAAGATAATCCTTCATTTAATGCAAGTAATTTATCTACATCATATTTAGAATGGATAGTTTCGCTATTTTCTTTGTCAAATCGCTGGACTACATATCGTTTCATAGAATATGACTTAATAATTTCAAATCCAGATAAAATGTCTTTTAAACTACTTGTGAAGTCGGCTAATTTTGAAGAAAAAATATTTTGCCTTTTTTCCAGTTTCTGCCCCAACAAGCTAGGAACGAGAAACATTATAGCAATCGCTATTATAACGCATATAGTCACGATAATATCAAAGTAAATCATTAACACGAAAGAGGAAATAAATATAACTGTATATTGTACTATTTCAAAAAAGGGAAGTAAAAAATTATCCTCTATCATTTTCACATCATTTGTAATAATTGATATATAATCAGCAGTATTTCTTTTCTCAAATTCTTCTATACTATAATTGACTGTTCCACGAAATACATCAGAACGAACTTGACGCATAATTCTACATATAACTTTTTTGTTAAGCAAAGATTGAAGATAGAGAAAAATCCCCAGCAGTACAAAATAAACAATCGAAAATAAAATCATTCTCATAAATTGTTGCATATTTTTTTCTACAACTATATCTAATAATCGTTGCAAGAGGACAGCCATAAACACATACCCTAAAGAAGCAATTACACTTGTTAAAATGGTTAATAAAAATAAAATCTTATTCTGTTTAATATAGAATTTCATAATCTTTCTCCTTAATACAAATTATACATGTTACATGTATGTATATATCTGAAAATAAAATTGCCTTACGACAATCTTATTTTCTTTATGAATTTTCCTTGCATAATTCAACAATTTCATCATCAATTATTGGAAGCCCTAACTTGTCGGTAATCTCCTTAATCATTAAAAACTTTTCCCACATTTCCTCTGATGTCATTGGATATATAGTAGGTATTGACCAAAAGTTAGTTAAAAGAACAAATAGCTCCGCTAATAATTTTGAATGTTCTGTATGTATAGAGCCGTCCTGTATTCCTTCTTCTATCAATTCTTGATACATAGGAGCTAACTCTTGATTGCTTTCAATCAATTTTTTTAAAAAAGCAGGACTTCCCATGAGTTGCATGGACGCTATACTTAGTTGATGATGTTCTGTTTCATCAAATGAGGTTTTTAAGACAAATTTTAGTTTTTCTAAGCCATTCAATTCTTTATGATTTTTTGCTTTCTTGAAAGGATTAGTTTCATAAAACAGTTTTTCACATAAAGCGTCAAAAACTTCTTCTTTTGATTTAAAGTGATGATAGAAAGCTCCTCTTGTCAATCCACCCATTTCACTTATAATATCTAATACTGTTGTTTCTTCATACCCTTTTTCTAAAAAAAGTTTTAAAGAAGCGTCTAATATTTTTTGCACAGTTTCCTCTGGATATTTATTTCGTGGCAATTTTCCACCCCCTTATACATGCACCTTACATGTATATATTATCATGCAAGGTGCATGTATGTCAATAGATTAAATGATTTTCCAATTCCCGTCCTTATGTAGCGTCAGCTCATACTGTGAAATCTGTGTCGCCTTTGTCTGATTATCAAGGAATTTTACGGAAACTTTGACTTTCACATTGTCCCCATCTTTTGTAAAGATAGGATTTACCAATTCAGAATAAAGGTAGTCCCTGCCGATAGGTTCAAGGGCATTTCCCGATACATAGTAGGCAAGTTCCTTTTCTGTTGAGGTCGGATACAGCTTAAAGAATGTTTCCAGAAATGCCGTAGCGTCATTGATTGTGTCAGCGTCTACGCTGTTGTCGGCTTCTGGTGTCTTTGGTTCATAGTCCGATTTTTCGATTGCTGGAGCAAGGGTAGGGTTCTGAACGATTACCATATTCCCGTCAGCGTCCACATGGACTTTCACGGTATAGGTTGCCTTGACACTCGTTGTCTGTTCTCCCTCTTTTATCTGCTGATCTACTTCGTAGGTAGCAGAAAAAGTGTCCGTGCCAGACTGTTCAATGCTCCATACAAGTACCTCTGTTACCGTGGAGCTGGTCGGTATATCCGTCCGAATGGTATCTACATTCAAGTCCTGCAATTCCTTTGTCAGATAACCGCTGATTGCCTGCGTCCTTGCTTCAATCGCTTCTTTGCTGTTGTTCCATGTATAATAGGACTTCGCAAAGTTCTTGACGAAATTTTCAATACCGCTGGTATCATTTAGTCGTAACTGGATTGTTTCTGTTTCGTGTACCGTGTGCATATCAATAGCGGTAAAGTTCTTATATACGCCAAAGCTCACACTTGCAATAAGCACCGCCCACAATGCAATCACGGATTTTTTATGTGTGCCTACCTTGAAAGTACGCACCTTTTTTTCTTTGGGTTCTTTGACATTCTCTGTCTGTTTCTTATTCTTTCTAAACATGATGAAATCCTCACTTTCTATTGTTTTACTCGTCCTGCACCGATTAAGTGCTGTTGCCAGTAACTATTAGTTAGGTCTGCATAACCTATCGGGTCGCCTGCATGGTACATCTGTGTCGGAGAAATGACAATACCGACGTGGGTTACATAACTTCCAGCGTCATAGGTGGAATGGAAAAATACCAAGTCGCCAGCCTTTGCCTGCGATAAGGGGATATGCTGGGTTGCGTCATACTGCATTTGTGCCGTTCTCGGTAAAGAGATACCAGCTTTCCCAAAGCACCATTGCGTCAGTCCCGAACAGTCAAAGGACGTGTTAGGATTGCTACCGCCGTACTGATATTTCCACCCTTGATATTTTAAGGCTTCATTCATAACCTTTTGTGCCAGCTCGCCCGACACCTGCGGAACAGTCAAATACTGATTGACTAATTCAACGTAAAATTGATTGCCATAGCTGTACCGCCAGCCCCCGTTCTTCGCAACGGCTATCGGATTGGTGTAGGTTACTTTCTTTCCACCCGATTTTTC
>ERZ808037.164-NODE-164-length-72165-cov-14.835493_pt1 | contig 72165 bp, 69 predicted proteins | sample MGYA00380190_ERZ808037 | MGnify/ENA primary metagenome ERZ808037 (study PRJEB31490, sample SAMN06133399) | mouse gut metagenome | isolation source: J9 | host: mice | place: China: Chengdu | collected 2015-05 ... | reverse complement strand
GATTACCGCAGGGAACATGAAGCCATGTTTTCTGAACTGTCTGAAAAGGAGCTGAACCAGTTGTTTGTTATGGATGAATACGGAGTGGAAAACAGCCATTTTACAGTGCATGGATATGACATTGAGGTGAAAGACACCCTGATTGCGGAAGCGTTGCAGGCACTTTCGGAGAGGAAGCGGAATGTAATACTGCTTTCGTATTTTCTGGAAATGAGCGATGCGGATATAGCAAGGGAGATGAACCTTGTCCGCAGCACAGTCCATGAACACCGGACACGCTCACTTGAGATTTTAAGGAAGATTATGGAGGGAAAAGCAGATGAAACAGAGATGTAAGAACAGAGAAGAAAAGAATTTGTTGCCTTTCCATATCATTAAGGCAGCATCAGAAGGCGATGTACTGGCAATCAACACAGTCCTGAAGCATTATGAGGGATACATAATTACCCTGTCCACCCGGAAGATGTATGACGAGGGAGGGCGGCTTCATTATTGTGTTGATGAAACACTGCGCCGAAGGCTTGAAACAAAGCTAATCACAAAGATACTGGCGTTTGAAGCGGTATAAAGGGCGGCTTGCTACCCTTTTCCATAGCTGACAGATTTACAGCGGTGTACCTTGATAATTGAATATTGTATTGCATACAGGACGTGAGGATATGCAGAGCCACTAAGCAGATGCGCCATGACGTACCTGCCCTGATTTATAACAGGGTGAAACGTGAGGAAATGTCGAAGCAGGACATTGAAGCAAAGGTAAGGAGCGAGTGAGATCGGGCAAAATATGTAGCAGTTACATGGGGCGATGAAGCATATCTGTGATAATGATACTTCCGGGCTGCGGGAAAGCCGCAGTCCGGTCAATGAAATGACGGTGCAAGACCGATGTGGGCGGCGTAATGAGCCGCCACCTGTATTGCAGTTTTTATCTGCTAATAAATGGGAAGAAGCGTATTCTGCCTGTTTATTAGCAGATAAAGCTGTGCAATGATTGGAGGAATTTATGGTAAAAAAAGTAGACAGAAAGAAATTTGTCAGATATAAGGAAGGTGCAGAAATTTACAGCATGGGTTTGACAAAGTTTCAGGAGCTTGCAAAACAGGCAAACGCTATCTATAAGGTAGACAAATTAGTATTGGTAAACTGTGACATTTTCGAGCAGTATCTGGAGTCTTTTAGAGTAAGTGAGTGATTAAGGCAAAGAGGGTTTCGTGATAAATAATCGTTCTACAAAAAGTTCTTGACTTTTCGTAGAACGGGAATTATAATGGTATTAGTTGTGAAGGAGGTGCATAGTAAATGCCGAGAACGGGACGTCCAAAGACCGACTCGCCTAAGCTGAGGTCGTTAAGCCTTCGGGTTGACGATGCGGAGTATGAGAAGCTGAAGGACTATGCTGCCAAACATGACATGACCATAACGCAAGTGCTACAAAAGGGTGTTGAAATACAATACTCAATGGAAGAAAGTAAGTAGCAGTACGAAATATCTCTTTCCTTTTGAAAGAAAGGAGCAGAGATGGCAAAAGCAAGAAAAGACCATAGAGGTAGGGCTTTACGGAAAGGGGAAATCCAGCGCAAGGATAAATCATATATGTATACCTATACTGATCCTTATGGGAAAAGGCGGTATATATATGCGAATGATTTGGTAGAGCTTAGGGAAAAAGAAAAGCGGCTGATGAAAGACCAGCTTGACGGTCTGGATGTATATGCGGCAGGAAACGCCGATTTGAATTTTGTTTTTGACAGGTATATCACAACAAAGACAGAGTTAAGGCGGACAACCTACACAAATTACACCTATATGTATGACCGATTTGTAAGGGATGAGTTCGGGAAACGGAAGATTGGAACGATAAAGTATTCAGATGTGTTGTATTTCTATTATCATCTGTTAAATGACAGGGGGATGCAGATTAACACCCTTGAAACAATCCATACCGTCCTCCACCCAACATTTCAGCTTGCAGTGCGGGATGACATCATCAGAAACAATCCGAGCGATGGTGTGATGGCTCAAATCAAGAAGAAGCCGGGGAAAAATCATGGTGTACGCCATGCCCTCACACTGGAACAGCAGAGAGCCTTTATGGACTACACAGCCAAAAGCCCGGTATATTGCCATTGGACACCGTTCTTTACAGTATTATTAGGAACGGGGTGCAGGATTGGTGAAGCAATCGGCTTGAGGTGGGAGGATGTAGATTTTGCGAAAAGGATAATCAGCATAAACCATAGCGTTACTTATTATCCCCGGCGAAATGATACTACAAAATGTGAGTTTGGAGTATCCCTCCCGAAAACAGAAGCGGGTATCCGCACGATTCCCATGATGGACGCAGTATATGAAGCGTTCCAAGAGGAATACAGCGAACAGAAGGAAGAAGGGTTCAATACTACGGTGGTTGACGGAATGACAGGCTTTATTTTCAGCAACCGCTTTGGTAATCTTCATAATCCGCAAGCTGTAAACAGGGCAATCAAGCGGATATACGAATCGTACAATGCAGAGGAAGTGTTAAATGCTAAAAAAGAAAAAAGGCAGCCGGTCATAATACCTCACTTCTCATGCCACCATTTAAGGCATACCTTTTGTACAAGGTTCTGCGAGAAGGAAACAAATGTGAAAGTGATACAGGCGATTATGGGACACGCTAATATTGAAACAACGATGGACATATATGCCGAAGTCACTGACATGAAGAAACAGGAAGCAATACAAAATTTATCACGCAATCTTGATGTATTTTAGGAAAGAGTCCGAAACGGATAAATGAGTACAGCAAATTGTGTGGTTTACAACAAATTTACATCAAATTTGAAGTTTTACTGGTAGAATAACACATCATAATGAAGTGTTGAATTGTGAGAAAAAAGCGGAGATAAGCGGTTATGAAGAATAATGAAGTAAGTCGTTTGCCTTTCCCGACAATGAAAACATTAGATAAATAAAAAAGTCTTTCTACAAGATTTGAAGTGAAAGTGGCAGATAATGCTCTGTATGGGGAACCATGCAGGGCATTTTTGATAGATGTATAGTATTCTCTTATCAGAACCATAAAAACGGCACTGACAGGGAGGAAAAAATGAAGATAAGGACAGATTATGTGACAAATTCGAGCAGTAGCAGTTTTATTTTGGCAAGAAAGGGAGATTTGACGGAAAGGCAAAAGGACATCATTATTGAGTATGTTGAGAAAGAACTGCTCGGCAAAAAAATGATGAACCCCGATAACTCTGAAGAAGAAATCCAACAGATATTTGAAGAAAACTATATTGATGAAGAAAATCAGGAAAAAATCAGAAAGGCCCTGGCGGAAGGGAAAACCATTTACAGCGACTGGGTAAGCTTTGAGGAGAGTGACTACAATCTGGCGGAGCTGTTTGTTTCTCTGTGGAGAAGCTTGGAGAAAGCAGACAGCGAAAATTTCGAGACTATTGACGGCTCGCTGGATTATTAGGGGCAGGGCAGAACATGAGGATGCGGAAGGAAAAGAATTTCCTGACTCTGTTTGACGAAAAGACAGGACAATATCTGCGGACAGGAATCATTAGAGAGGGAAGGGATACCGGGGAAGACCCTTTTATGAGTTCGTTTCCGGAGCTTTTGGATGTAGGAATTATGGGGCATTGCAGTCATGGGAAAAGCGGTTTGTGTATAAAAGCAGGCGTTGAGTGTTATCAGGACGGTTTGCATGCGGAATTACCCAATATGAAACTGGAGGACTTTAAAGAACTCGTAAACCAATGCCGGGAAAAAACATATCAGTTTGCGTTAGGCGGCTGCGGGGATCCGGATCAGCACGAGAATTTTGAGGAAATCTTGCATTTGTGCAGGGATGCAGGTATTGTTCCCAATTTCACAACCTCCGGACTTGGGATGACAGAGCAGATAGCAGGGCTTTGCAGGGAGTATTGCGGGGCAGTGGCGGTTAGTTGGTACAGAAGCGAATATACGCTTAACGCCATAGAGCTGCTGACGGCTATGGGAGTTAAAACAAATATTCATTATGTCTTAAACAGGAACACAGTGGCGGAAGCTTTGCGCAGGCTGAGGGGGCATAGCTTTCCACAGAGAATAAATGCGGTTGTTTTTCTGCTTCACAAGCCGGTAGGGCTGGGCAGTTATGAGAATATGATCAGGCAGGATAACGAGGAATTTTATAAGCTGATCGAGTACATCGCATCAGAAGACTGCAGATACAAAATCGGGTTTGACTCCTGTACCATACCGGCATTGATCGGACATTCTGGAAAAATAGACGCCGACAGCCTGGATACCTGCGAAGGAGCCAGGTGGTCAGCCTATGTTACGCCGGATATGAAGATATTGCCCTGCAGTTTTGACAATCAGGAGCAGAGATGGGCGGTAAGCTTAAGGACGCATTCCGTGGAAGAGGCCTGGAACAGTGATGCCTTTGAGGATTTCAGGAATCATTTTCGCAGGGCCTGTCCCGCCTGCCCGGCAAGAGGGCAGTGTATGGGCGGATGCCCAATCAGACCGGAAATTGTATTGTGCAGTAAAAAGGGGCGTTTGCATCAGGCAGGCATAGATTTATAGAAGCTTTCCAACAAATTTTTGCGCAAAATGGCAAAATTTTGACTTCGGTTTATCCGGGTTAAGATATAGGGAAGAGAGCTGGGGCGAGGCAGGATCAGGATGGAGATACTTTGGAGGTCAGGAAGCAGGAAAGGGAGGGGCGCTTAATGGCAGAAAAATTCTTCATGGCTGTGTTGCAGGCGTTTTTATAGAATAAGGGCAGTGGACAAAACCATGACAGTTGTCCATGGTGCGAAGGAAACAGAACCTACAAAGGCAGGAAGAGGGCCACCGGAATGGAGGCAGATATGAAAGATATGGAGGGTACTTGAAATGGGTATCCTTTTTTATGCGCAGGCCTACATAAGGAAATTAGCTGCTGTGGCAGCATGCAGGCCGCGTAGCGAGTAGGAGAAAATCTTCCTTACTCGATTTATAGGTTAAAATGGAATGGCCACGTTTCATTGATTTTTAAGGGTAAAGCAGATATACTATGTATAAAGGAATGAGGCCACCACAATGCAAAACACTACAATCAATTACTACAACACCAACGCAGATAAGTTTATCGAGAATACATTATTTGTCGATTTTACGCAGACACAACAGAGATTTCTTGCCAGATTAAAAAAAGGTGCGTTTATTTTGGATTTAGGCTGCGGCTCCGGCAGAGATACCAGATATTTTTTGGATCAGGGGTATCAGGTAGAAGCCATAGACGGTTCCGAGGAAATGTGCAGGCTTGCCGCCCGATACACAGGCATGGAAGTAAGGCATATGCTTTTTCAGGAATTATCCGAAAAGGAGAAGTATGACGGGATCTGGGCCTGCTCTTCCGTTTTGCATTTACCCTTACAGGAACTTGCGGAGGTCATGGGCAGGATGTGTGCGGCCCTGAAAGAGAAAGGTATTATTTATACTTCTTTTAAATACGGGACTTTTTCAGGGAAGAGAAACGGGAGATTTTTTACGGATATGACAGAGGATTCTTTTGCAGAGCTCATGCAAAAAGCAGAAGGCTTGGAGATAGAAGAACAGTGGATAACATCCGATGTGCGTCCTGAAAGAGGTGAGGAAAAATGGCTCAATCTGATCTTGCGGAAAAAGTAAATTTTGAAGAGAGATATGATGATATTGAAACCACCGATGTAATGACCGGGGACAGGAACAGAAATCGTTTTCTATATTACCAGCTTAAAATGAGCATGCTCAAAGCCAGCCAGATCGATATTATTGTCTCATTTCTTATGGAATCAGGTGTGAGACTGATTTTGTCAGATTTAAGGGCGGCGTTGAACCGGGGAGTTCCGATACGGATTCTTACAGGAAACTATCTGGGTATTACGCAGCCGTCTGCTCTGTACCTGATTAAAAAGGAGTTGGGAAACAGGGTGGATTTAAGATTTTACAATGACAAAAGCCGTTCTTTCCACCCGAAATCATACATATTTCACTATGAAAAGACAGGTGAAATATACATTGGCTCCTCCAATATTTCCAGAAGTGCATTGACCTTCGGTATAGAATGGAATTACCGATTCAGCAGGGATGCCGATGATAAAAATTTTGCTTTATTTTATGAGACATTTCTGGAGCTGTTTGAGCATCATTCAATTGTAATTGACCATGAGGAGTTGGCCAGGTATTCTAAAAACTGGCACAAACCGGCTGTAGCAAGGGATTTGGCCCGATATGATGATTTAGAGGACGGCACAGGTGCAGACAGGGCGGTTCGGGCGGAGCCTTTTTTCAGACCCAGAGGGGCCCAGATTGAGGCCTTGTACGCGCTGGAGGAAAGCCGGACGGAGGGAGCCGTAAAGGGGCTGGTGCAGGCAGCGACAGGAATTGGGAAAACATATCTGGCCGCGTTTGATTCCGCAAAGTACAAACGGGTATTGTTTGTGGCGCACAGGGAGGAAATATTAAAGCAGGCGGCGGAGGCGTTCAAAAACGTGAGAGAATCGGAAGATTACGGTTTCTTTGGCGGGAAACAAAAGGATACGGATAAGTCGGTCATTTTCGCCTCTGTGGCAACACTTGGAAGAGACGAGTATTTAACAGAACATTATTTTAAGCCGGATTATTTTGATTATCTGGTGATTGATGAATTTCATCACGCCGTCAATGGCCAATATCAGAAGATTGTAAATTATTTCAGGCCGCAGTTTTTGCTAGGCCTTACTGCCACACCCGAGAGAATGGATGGCAGGAACATTTATGAAATTTGTGATTATAATGTTCCCTATGAGATTTCCCTGAAAGAAGCCATCAATAAGGGAATTTTGGTTCCGTTCCATTATTATGGAATTTATGATGATACCGATTATTCTTCCCTGCATCTTTTGAAAGGCCGTTACAACGAAAAAGAACTGAATGAAACTTACATTGGTAATGTCCGAAGATATGATCTGATTTACCGGTATTATATGAAATATCGTTCCAGGAGGGCGTTAGGATTTTGCTGTTCCAGAGAACATGCGCAGGAGATGGCGAGGGAATTTTGTAAGCGGGGAATAGAGGCGGTTGCTGTTTACAGCAGCGCGGAAGGGGTATTTTCCGAGGACAGGGATAAGGCAATTGAAAAGCTGAGGAACGAGGAAATAAGGGTAATTTTTTCCGTGGACATGTTTAATGAGGGAGTGGATATTGCCGCCCTGGATATGGTTATGTTTCTGCGCCCTACAGAGTCGCCGGTGGTATTTTTGCAGCAACTGGGGCGGGGGCTGCGCACCTGTAAGGGAAAAGAATATTTGAATGTCTTAGATTTTATCGGTAATTATGAAAAGGCAGGAAGAGCGCCGCTGCTCCTAAGCGGAGGAAAAAGCTATAGTGAAGCGGCGCCGGGGGGAAGCAGGGATTATTATAATATTGAATATCCGGACGATTGTATCGTAGATTTTGATCTGCGTCTGATAGACCTTTTCAAAGAATTGGACAAAAAATCTCTGTCTATCAGGGAGCGGATTCGGCAGGAATATTACAGGGTAAAGGAATTGCTGGAGGGAAAAGTTCTCACACGTATGGAGTTTTTTACTTATATGGAAGACGAAGTATATCAATACTGTGTGAAGCATGCAAAGGAAAATCCGTTCCGCGGATATATGGATTTTTTGCAGGAGCTACATGAGCTGTCGGCGGAGGAAGAGAAGTTATATCGTGGTATAGGAAGGGAATTTCTGGCTGTTATCGAGACGACAGACATGCAGAAGGTTTATAAGATGCCCGTTTTATATGGCTTCTACAATCACGGAAATATTAGGATGGCAGTTACTGACGAGGGACTGCTTGAAAGCTGGAAGGAGTTTTTTAATACAGGAAGAAATTGGAGGGACTTTGCCCCGGATATGTCCTATGAAGATTATAAAGGGATGACAGACAAACAGCATCTTAACAAAGCGAAGAGTATGCCGGTCAAGTTTTTGAAAGCCTCGGGAAAAGGATTTTTTACAGATAAAGAAGGATATGCCCTGGCTCTCAGGGAAGAACTGGCAGTTGCGGTGAAAAGTCCGGCCTTTAAGGGCCACATGAAGGACATACTGGAATACAGAACAATGGAATATTACCGAAGAAGATATGCAGGTGAGGGGGAGTAAATATAATTGTCAAATAATTTTGAGCGCATTCATAGCGCGGAAGAGGCAATTGCATACATAAAGAAAATAGGATTTTTGCCGCTGTTTAAAAATGATATTCCCGGATTTTCTCTGGAGGAGCGTACGTTTTCCGGGGATTGAAAAAATAAGAGAGGCGAGAATTATGGCTGGTCGATTGCAGTATATTCCACACCGGAGCACCTGTGGGGGTATGATTATGTGACTTCTGCTTATCAGGAAGAGACGTCAGAATCATGGGACAGGATTGTAGGGCGGATGAGGACCCTCTATCCGAAAGAGACTGAGACTCAGATCCACAGAATGGTTGGCATATCAAAGGCCGGCAGTCCTGCGCCAAGGGGAAAGTCCGGCCGCACCACGGCAAAGGATTGGATCGTCCCGGCAAATCCGAAATATTATGATGTGGTTGGTGCTTTTGAAAAATCCAATATTATCACATGGAAACAGAGCAGTGATATTCATGTGGGGGACAGTATCTATATGTATGTAGCGGCGCCGTATTCCTCCATCTTATATAAGTGCAGAGCAATTGAGACAGACATCCCCTGGCAGTATTCTGACGATAATGTAATGGTAAAAACAGCAATGAAGCTGGAACTTCTGGAGAAGTACGGGGCAGGGACATGGTCATTTGAGAGAATCAAAAAGTTTGGCGTATATGCAGTGCGGGGGCCGAGAAATATGCCAAAAGAGCTGAAAAGAGAGATGGAAAAATAGTGGGGGAGCAAATAAAGATGCAATCGGTTCAAGATGACAATAAGGTTATGGAGGTTGCCATGACGGCCGGGCATATCCTGCTGGAAAACGGAGCTGAGATTTCCAGAGTGGAGGAAACTATGGAGCGGATATGCCGGCATTTCGGGGTGGAATCCGAGAGCTTTTTTGTGTTGAGCAACGGTATTTTTACAACCGGGAGCCAGAATCCGGGCAAAACGGGAGGACAGTTTGCAAAGGTTTTGCATATTCCGGTGAAGGGAGCACGGTTTGACCGGGTAGTAGCGGTGAACCAGCTCTCCCGGGAGGTGGAGGAGGGGCGCTACAGTATAGAGCAGACCAGACAAAAGCTGGAGCAGATACGGCAGATGCCAGGAAAGCGCTCCCACATACAGGTACTGTCGTCAGGGGTTGGCAGCGCCTGCTTTTGCTATCTTCTCGGGGGAAGCCTGGCGGACAGCGGGGTGGCGTTCGCATCCGGCTTCCTGCTATATATTTATGTACTATCAGTGAGTGTGCTTCGCATGTCTAAGATAACGAAAAATCTTTGCGGCGGCGTAATGGTAACTCTTATATGTATCCTCAGTTACCGGCTGGGGCTGGGAGAAAATTTAAGCCGGATGATCATAGGCTCCATTATGCCCCTTGTGCCGGGAGTCGCTTTTACCAACGGGATACGGGATATAGCGGACGGAGATTATATTTCCGGGGCAGTGAGGCTTCTGGATGCAATTCTGGTGTTTTTGAGCGTGGCAATTGGTGTGGGCGTAATGTTTATTGTTTATCACCGTGTGTTTGGGGGGATTTTGCTATGATCGGTCAGGTGGTTGGCGCCTTTTTTGGAACGGTGGCGTTTTCAGTCCTTTATGGTGTGCCGCGGCAGTATTATGCTTACTGCGGCTTTGTGGGAGGTGCGGGCTGGTGTCTTTATTTGGTGCTCACGGGCTGTACTCCGTGTACGGCTACGGAGGCGACGCTTTTTGCAACCTTCCTGGTGGTTTTTCTTTCCCGTTTTCTGGCAGTCTGGGAGAGGTGCCCGGCCACGGTGTTTCTGACTACGGGTATTTTTCCTCTGGTGCCGGGGGCAGGAATTTACTGGACGGCATATTATCTTGTGACAGACCGTCCGGCGCAGGCGGCAGATAACGGATTTGCGGCAATCAAGGCCGCCTTTGCCATTGTGCTTGGGATTGTGCTGGTGTTTGAGGTACCGGATCGGTTTTTCAGGATGAGAGGAAAGAAAAGGTAAAATAGTAACAAACGATGAGAGGGTTGCTTTTGGTTGATTCTGAAATAGGGAGCGAGTATACTGGAAACGTGGCAAAGGAAAATGAATGGAGAAAGGAAAAACTTATATGTATAGGCTACCGAATTGGATAGATGAAGTGATGCAAAGAACAATTTCGAATGAGATTGCAAGAGGTTTTTTAAGATGCCTTGGGATTGAAAAGGCCGGCCGTCATATTTCAATCGGGGAGGAAGAGATTGAAAGATTAATAGAAATTTACGAATTTCATGCGGAAAATATAGGAACTCCTATTAATGTTTCCAAAGAAGAGATTACTTCTACAATAGCCAGGAAGCTTGAAAGGATGTATGAAGAGCTGTTAGATGAGAAATATGAATATACTTTTGATGAATATGGGGAGTATCTGCTTGCCATGTTTATTGAATATGAACGAGATTTTGAAGGTGCAACAGTTGGCAGTATTAATATAAAGGATGAAATATATCTTCGGGAACTTTTTGCAGAAGAATACAGGGAATGGGAACAAGAGGGGATTTTCGAGGAAGAAGGAGAAGAGGATATAGATGAATTTGTAGAGGAACGTTTATTGGCAGTTACAAATTTTGCCTATATGGGACTGGATGAATTTGATTTCGAACCGTTTGTCTTTTGGGATAGTGACTATACCTTTCTCGACGAGGCAGGAGGCGGAATGATGCTTTTAACGCATCCGGAGATGGGATTTGTTTCAGGAAGCAGTGAGGAGAGAGAACCTATTTCAGGTTCTGTAAAGCAGGAAATAAATAAAAGTTCAGGGCTGGTGGGAGAAGGAGAAATAGCAGATGAGGACGGTAGCAATCGGGACTAACTATTTTTATATAGATAGGACAAGCTTCATACGGGAATGGTAGGAAAGCGCAGACAGCGTAACCTTGATCACACGTCCCAGAAGGTATGGCAAGACTTTGAATATGAGCATGCTGGAAAAATAAGCAGCCCACGCCCAACGCAGACCCAGGTACTCAGCAAAAAATAAAATTGAGGAGAGAAAGCATGAACCCAATTATCCAATCCCTGTATAATCGAAAATCCACCCGTGTTTTCACGGAGGAACCTGTTTCAAAAGAAATAAAAGAAACCATCCTTGCGGCCGCCCTGCAGGCTCCGTCCGCAGGATGCCAGTTATTGTACACGATTTTGGACATCACAGACCAGGCCAAAAAGGAAAAGCTGGCGGAGCTCTGTGATCACCAGCCTTTTATTGCAAAGGCGAAGATGGTTTTGGTGTTCTGCGCGGATTGCCAGAAATGGCTTTCTTTTTACAGGGAAGCAAATCTGACGCCAAGGAAGCCCGGAGCGGGGGATCTGCTGCTGGCAGTGGAAGATGCATTGATTGCGGCTCAGAATGCCGTGGCAGCAGCGGAAAGTCTGGGAATCGGTTCTTGCTATATCGGTGACGTGATGGAAAATGCGGAGGAAATGAAGTCTCTTTTAGGGCTTCCGGCATATGTATATCCTGCCTGTATGCTGGTGTTTGGCTATCCCACCGACCAGCAGAAGGAGCGCCCTAAGCCGGAGCGGTTTGCGGTTTCCGATATTGTCTGTGAAAATACCTACCGCAGTAAAGACAGCAGGGAAATCCGCGCCATGTTTTCAGGAAAAACAGGCGCACAGGCGTATGAGAAGTGGATGGAGGCTTTCTGGAAAAGAAAATATGAATCGGATTTTTCCAATGAAATGAACCGGTCCATGGAAGTGTATCTGAAAGAGTTTTTGGAGTAACCTCGGATTGACGGACTAAAGTATTTATCTGATTAAGAAACAGGCTTAAAGGAGGGCGGTTTAAAAATGGCAATTTCAAGAGAGCAGCAGGAAAAGCTGGAGCGGTACCGGATACTGAATCAGAATGTGAAAAAAGGCGAGATCCTTTTTACAGGCTCGTCGCTGATGGAGCAGTTTCCCATCAATGAACTTTTAATGACACAGGGGATGTCTCAGGTTATCTATAACCGGGGGATCGGCGGTTTTACGACTCAGGACATGCTTCTGTGCATGGAAGAGATGGTGTTCGGCACAGAGCCATCCCGGATTTTTATCAACATTGGCACCAACGATATAGGAAGTCCGGATTACAAGTTGGAGACATTGATGGACAGATACGGGGAAATTATTTCCAGGATTCAGGAAAGGCTTCCCCGGGCAGAAATTAATATGATGGCCTATTATCCTGTGAATGAGACGGAGAAGCTTTCGGATGACGAATGGCTAAAGACGGCGTTCGTCACCAGAACCAACGAAAACATTCTTATTGCCAACCAGGCGGTGGAGAAGCTTGCAGCGGAGAAGGGCTGCCGCTTCCTGAACGTGAATCAGGGTCTTACAGACGAGAAGGGAAGACTCAAAAAGGAATATACCATTGAGGGGATCCATATGTATGCCAACGGGTACCGGGTGGTGCTTGATAATCTGAAGAAATATTTGTGACTGCGGTAAACAAGAGAATAAAGTTAAAACTATAGTCAACGACAAAAAGAAAGTCGTTGACTATAAATAAACGAGATTGGCCCAGTTGGAATCATATCCCATCAGGGACATAATATCTGTAACCGGAATGGTGTGAAGCTGTTTTTGCAGCTTGTTAAGGGCTGATTTCATGGAAGAAATAAATTCCTTCAAATCGCTTTTGCTTAACAACAGTGCAAACATGATTGCGATTGCGTAGACATCATTGGTGCCATAGGTATAGGAACCGTCCTTTGCGCGGACAATGCCCAGTGCGGCAAAATTTTTGATGCTTTTGGTATGTATACGCTCTTTAAACTTCATGTCAAAGAAACGTTCGTCGTGGGCACATTTATTTCTGGCAAGGGCAAGCATATGCATGAATTTGGCAAGCTCGTCAGGCTGCAGGCCGAATTGTCTGGCAACAGCGGTTTTATCCGCAGGAATCATGCTTTTATAAAAATATTCAATTTTGCCGAAAGTGAGGACATTTACAAGAACCCAAAGTGGGATGTATCCATGTTCTGTCATATAGTGAGTGACGGCCTGATGATGCTTGCTCATTTGACGGGCAATTTCCTGTTGAATATCGCCGATTAATTTGATGGCAGAGGAAATATTGCGTTCACTGGATGTATCAAAATTTTCAATTTTAAGGTAATTATCATGACCATACCTGGCTGAAAATTCGTGTGATATTACAGTCTTAAATTTATTTTCTACTTTCAAAAGATATTTGAGATAAATATTTCTCAGCTCCCGGTCAAAATTATACAGGGAATATACTTCATCAAAGGTAGTGCCTGTTTTATACACTTCGTCGGCGGTAGGGGTGGCTTTGGAGGCAAGGAACAGCTCTTTGTAACCATTGATGACATTATAATAGTTTTCGGCTTCAAGAATCCGCATAACACGCGACCCCTGAGAGCCTTTGCCAATGACCATGCCCCTTGAACGCAAAATATTTAATTGTTGCCGGTAAGATTTGTATGTTTTTTCAGTCATGGCTTTTCTCTTGAGCCGTATATTAAAAAGCCCCCGGTCCCGAAGGATACCGGAGGACAAACTGGCAATATACTTTCACTTATATTATAACACATAAGAACAAAAGGTCAAGCGATCTTTTATCATGTGTATGTCTACAGTGATTCAGTATACACCATATTATAGTATATTTCAAGTACCGGATAAGTATATCTGTAAATTTCTGGCAGTTTCTGGCAACTTGAATTTCAGAGGGGAAACGGATATACTTAATATTAAGAAATAAAGACGGCAGGGCGTATGGGAAAAACGGCAAAAGTAATGGCGGAAGGAGAAGCGGCGTATGAGAACGGTGGGGATAGGAAATCAGGATTTTGAGACGATCCGAAGCAATGGCTATTTTTATATAGACAAGACAAACTTTATACGGGAATGGTGGGAAAGTGGGGACAGTGTAACCTTGATCACCCGTCCCAGACGATTCGGAAAGACCTTAAATATGAGCATGCTGGAAAAGTTCTTTTCCGTCAAATATGAGAACAGGGGGGATTTATTTCAGGGGCTCCGGATTTGGGAAGAAAAATCTTCTGACGGAAATATATTTTCATCGGAAGAGTATAAATACAGGAAGCTGCAGGGGACATATCCGGTTCTTTTCCTGAGTTTTGCAGGGGTTAAGGAAAATACCTACGCAGGCGCCAGAGAGAACATCTGCCGTATGATTGAGGAGCAGTATAATAAACACGACTATTTGCCGGAAGGCAATCTGCTTAATGAAAAGGAAAAAGAATTTTATCAGAAGGTTACTGCGGATATGCCGGACGCTGCGGCGGCAGTGTCGCTGCGGTCTTTGTCGGATTTCCTTGGCAGATATTATGGAAAAAAGACGATTATCCTTCTGGATGAATATGATACCCCGATGCAGGAGGCCTATGTAAACGGATATTGGAGGGAGATGGCGGCTTTTATCCGGGGACTGTTTAATTTCACATTCAAAACAAACCCCTATCTGGAGAGAGCGGTTATGACAGGGATTACAAGGGTCAGCAAGGAGTCTATTTTTTCTGATTTGAATAATCTTGAAGTGGTGACCACCACCACAAATAAGTACGCGGATAGCTTCGGGTTTACGGAAAATGAAGTATTTACGGCATTAGAAGAATATGGCCTGCCCGGCCAGAAGCAACAGGTAAAAGACTGGTATGATGGCTTTTCCTTCGGGGAAAGGAGGGATATTTATAATCCCTGGTCGATCATTAATTTCCTGGAAAAGAAGAAAGTAGGAGCCTATTGGGCCAACACCAGCTCCAACAGTCTTGTGGGAAAGCTGATCCGGGAAGGGAGCCCTGAGATCAAGAAAAGCTTTGAGCAGCTATTATGCGGAGGGAGCATCCGGGCGGAAATAGACGAGCAGATTGTTTACGATCAATTGGAGGAAAATGAGGGCGCGGTGTGGAGCCTTCTGCTGGCCAGCGGCTATCTGAAGGTGAAAGACTTCCAGGCCTATCTGTCTGACTTTGGGGAGTGGAAGGAAGAGTATGAGCTTGAGCTGACGAATTTTGAAGTGAGGGTGATGTTTCGGAACATGGTCAAAGGCTGGTTTGCCGCCGCAGCCTGGAAATATAATGATTTCATCAAGGCTCTGCTGCTGGGGGACTTAAAGGCCATGAACACATACATGAACAAAGTTACCATAGAAATGTTCAGCTACTTTGATACGGGAAAGACGCCCTCACAGGAGGAGCCGGAACGCTTTTATCATGGGTTTGTGCTGGGACTGATGGTGGAACTGGCGGATAAGTATGTGGTCACATCAAATCGGGAGAGCGGTTTTGGAAGATATGATGTGGTGATGGAGCCGAGAAAACAAAAGGATGGCGGGATTGTAAACGATGCCGTTATCCTGGAATTCAAGGTGCAGGACGGGCAGGAAAAGGAACTGTCCGATACGGCGGCGGAGGCGCTGCGTCAGATTGAGGAGAAGAATTATGAAGCATTCCTTATTGCAAAGGGAATTCCCGGAGAGCGGATACGGAAGTATGGATTTGCTTTCTGCGGGAAAAAGGTGCTGATCGACGAGAACAGAACCTGCCGGAAATGAGGAAGAACACAGACGCATGAGGCAGGCTCTGACTGAGAGTTTTGTGAAAAGGAAAGGAAAAGCACTATGGGTTACTATCGAATCCTTCTGGTCGATGACGAGGAAGAGGTACGCAAGGGAATCCTTCGGAAGATGGACTGGGAGAAGCTGGGCTTTCAGGTGGCGGGAGACGCTGAGAACGGGGAAGATGCCCTGGAAAAGATAGAGCAGCTAAAGCCGGATGTGGTGATGACAGATATTCGTATGCCCTATATGGACGGGCTTACACTGACCGCCCGGATCCGGCAGAAATATCCATCCATGAAGGTTTTGATTTTTTCCGGTTATGATGATTTTGAGTATGCCCAGCAGGCAATTAAGCTGAATGTTGCGGAGTATATTTTAAAGCCTGTAAATGTGGAGGAGCTGACAGAAATCTTAAACCGGGTGAGAGAGAATCTGGATGAGGAGATAGAACAGCGCAGGGATATTAATCTGCTCCGGGAGAGGTACCGCAGCAGCCTGCCAATCATCCGGGAGATCTTTTTGAACGATCTGGTGCGGGGGAATGTGGCTGAGGAAGAGGTGAGGCCGAAGCTGGAGGAATACGGGGTGGACATCCTTAAGGCCCGCAAGCTGATTGCGGCGGTGATCAGTGTGGAGCGGGAGGAGCGGGGAGCGGAACAGGATTCACTGCCTCTGCAGAGAGAAAAGAAATTAATCCCCATCTCGGTGAGGGGACTTGTGGAAGACCATCTGAGAGAGTATTTCCGGTTTATCAGTTTTAATTCCGCAGAGGGGATCGCCGTTATTGCGGCCATTGACCGGCAGAATACCCAGACAGGCTTCATAGACCTGTTGGCGGATGCCTGCAAGGAGATCCGCAGGATTCTGGACGTGGCGGTGACGGCAGGGATCGGACATAGCTGTAAAGCGCCGGAGCAAATTTCAGAATCCTATCAGTCCGCGGTGGATGCGCTGGGATACAAGGCGATTGTGGGAACGGGGGGAACCATCTACATCGGCGATATGGAGCCGGTAAGCAGAGGAAAACTGCAGTTGAACCAAAAGGATGAAACGGAGCTGGAAACCTGTATCAAGTTTGGCACACCGGAAACAATCCGGTCGCAGGTAGAAGCCCTTGCCGGACGCATGGACGACATAAGAGCCCATGCCAGCCAGTATCAGGTCTATATGCTTTCGCTGGTGAGCTGTATCACACGTCTGGTGCAGCAGTATGATCTGGACTTGCGCCAGATTTTTGATACGGATAAGGGAATTGCGGGCCTGCTTGAGAGCGGAGGCACAGAAGGAGAATTTGCGCTCTGGCTTTTCCAGGTAGCGTGCCGGATGAATGAGGCTCTTAACCGCCGCAGGGATACCGCGGCCCGTCAGGTGATCGAGGAGGCCAAGCAGTATATCCAGGAGCATTATCAGGAGCCGGATCTTTCGGTGGAGCAGATTTGCAGACAGCTTCATTTGAGCCCCGCGTATTTTTCCACCATGTTCCGCAGGGAAACCGGAAAGACCTGTGTGGCATATCTGACAGATGTAAGGCTCAATAAGGCAGTGGAGCTTTTAAACCAGACCAGCGATAAGACCTATGTGATCGCCCAGAAGGTGGGGTATCAGGAGCAGAATTATTTCAGCTATGTCTTCAAGAAAAAATTCGGCGTATCTCCCACCAGATTCCGGGGAGTCTGACAAAACAGGCGGCGTGCTTTGGCGCCAGGCTGGGAGGGGCGGATAGAGCCGCCCCTGAAATTGTAGGGAGGAGCCTATGGCAAAGCCGAAAAAATCCGACTTTTTTCAGCGGATAAGCATCCGCTACACCATTTTTATCTATTTTACCGTCAGCGCCCTGGTGATGTTTCTGCTCATCGGGGTATCGGTATACGGACGGCTCTCAGGCCAGCTTTCCGCTACCATACAGAAGGAAAATCAGGCGCTGATCAACCAGGTGAATCTGTCCATGGATTCTTATCTGCGCACGGTCATGAAGCTGTCGGATTCCCTGTACTATGGGGTGATTAAAAATGTGGATCTGCTCAGGGAGGGGGAGACGGTAAACAGCGAGATCACCCTTCTTTATGATAATAACAAGGATTCCGTCTCGAATATTGCCCTGCTTTCCGGGGATGGGGAGCTGCTTTCAGCGGTGCCTGCGGCCCGGCTTAAGAACGATATGGACGTAACCGGACAGGAGTGGTTTAAGGATGCCCTGGAGCATCCGGAAAACCTGCATTTTTCCATGCCCCATGTGCAGTATATTTTTGATAACAGCGAAAATCAGTACCGCTGGGTCATTACCCTGTCCCGGGCAGTGGAGATCACAATGGGGACATCCACGGCACAGGGGGTTTTGCTGATCGACATAACCTATGCCAGCCTCCAGTATATGCTGGACAATATCCCTCTGGGAAACCAGGGCTATTTGTATTTGATGGGCGGGGACGGGGAGCTGATCTATCATCCCCAGATGCAGCTTATTGACGCCGGGCTGAAGGAGGAAAATACCCAGGCGGCCAGCGCCTACAGGGACGGAAATTATCAGGAAACCTGGCAGGGGAAGGACAGGGATGTGATTGTCAAAACGGTAGGCTATACGGGCTGGAAAATTATCGGTGTGGCGCCGGAGCAGGGCTTTACCCTAAATGAGGTAAAAACCAGGCTGTTTCTGGTATTTGTGGTGGCTTTTTTCCTGTTTTTGCTGGCAGTGATCAATGCTTATATTTCTTCAAAAATTACGGCGCCCATTCAGGAGCTTGAAAAGTCTGTGAACGCCCTGGAGGAGGGAGAGCTGGACACGAAGGTGTATACGGGGGGCTCCTATGAGATTCAGCATCTGGGGCGCTCCATCGGCGGAATGGCCAGACGGATCCAGGCCCTGATGAATGATATTGTGGCGGAGCATGAATCCAAAAGGAAAAGCGAATTTGATACCCTTCAGTCCCAGATCAATCCCCACTTTCTGTATAATACCCTGGACATTATTGTGTGGATGATCGAGAATGAGCAGAAGCAGGAGGCGGTGAAGGTGGTGACTGCCCTTGCCCGTTTTTTCCGCATCAGCTTAAGCAAGGGCAGGAGCATCGTTCCGGTGCGGGATGAGCTGGAGCATGTGCGTAATTATCTGACCATTCAGCAGAAACGCTTTAAGAATAAATTTATCTATCAAATTGAGGCACAGGAGGAGGTGCTCTTTCTGGCGTCCCTGAAGCTGATGCTCCAGCCTCTTGTAGAAAATGCCATTTATCACGGGATGGAATTTATGGACGGGGACGGGGAGATTACTGTGAAGGCGGAACGCAGGGAAGATAAGCTTTGCTTTACCATTGCGGATAATGGCCTGGGCATGACGAAGGAGCAGGTGGAAGGGCTCCTTACCGGAGAAACCAGGTCTGCTTCCAAAAAAGGATCCGGCATTGGAGTGAAAAACGTAAACGAGCGGATCCGGCTGTATTTTGGGGAGGACTACGGGCTGGAAATTTTTTCGGAGCCGGACGAGGGGACTGCCATTCAAATCTGCCTGCCGGCAGTGCCTTATGAGGAGCTGATGGAAAAGGAGCAGGTACAGGTATGAACGGAAAAGTAAAATGGCTTTGGATATTATATGGAGTGGTATTGGCAGTGCTGTTTTTGCTTTCCTCCACGGACCTGATTATCAAGGAAGAGGCGGCGGAGGTTTATCCTGTCTCGGTGATCATCGGGGATACTTCCGATGAAAATTATGTAAATTTCCGAAAGGGTATGGAGCGGGCGGCCATCGAACTGAATGGGGACGTGAGCTTTATTACGCTGTACGAAAAGGGCAGCGCCGGCCAGCAGAGGGAACTGATTTTAAGGGAGCTTGCGGATGGGGCCAAGGCCCTGGTGGTGGCCCCGGTGGAAGCGGATATGCTCTGGGAGATGGAGCAGGAGAGCCGCTTTCCGGTTCCGGTGATCCTGATAAACGGGGCGTATGGGCAGAACTGTGATTTGGAACGCTCTGCCTGCTTTACCTTTGATTTTTACGCAATGGGAGAGAGGCTTGGGGAGGAAATCCTGAAGGAATTTCCGCAGCAGAAGCGGGTATGTATTCTGGAAGAACAAAAGCCGGATTTGGCGGGAGCGCTTTTTTCCCAGGGACTTCAAAAGACCCTGGGGCCCATAGGCTGTGAGGTGTTTTCTGTTGGGGAGGAGGCAGGCACTTCAGAGAGTGAGGGGGCTGCCGGGGAGGGGAAGGATACCTGGGAGAGAGGATTTTTGGAGAAAATAACCCAGGGCTGGAGTGAGAAGGCGGTGCTTGCAGCCGCAGACCCAGAAAGCCTTGCCAGGGCGGCTCAGCTCCTTGCGGAGGAAGAAGAGGCAGCCCATTGGGTGGAAGGGCTTTACGGACGGGGCAACACCGTCCCGATCCTGAATTATCTGGATAAGGGTATCATCAGAGGGCTCTGCGTTACGGACGATTTCAGCGCCGGCTATTTAAGTGTGAAGGCGGCGGTAGGGCTTGCAAAGAACCGTTCTTTGGAGGAGGAATCCGTAAAGGACGGCCGCTGCCTGGAGAGCCACTATATCAGGCGGGAGGATTTGAGGAATGAAAAATACGAGAAGATGCTGTATCCTATTGAGTAGCCTTTGGCTGTGTGCAGCCTGCCTGCTCTGCGGCTGTACAGGAAATGAAAAGGCCGAAGAAAAAAAGTCAATCCGTATCGGGGTCAGTCTGTACCGGGGGGACGACACCTTTATCAATAATATCCGGGGAGAGCTGGAGCGGTGCGCCAAGGATTATGAGCAGGAAAAGGGCGTGAAGGTGAATCTGGACATCCAGGATGCCAAAGGGAGCCAGAATACCCAGAATGATCAGGTGGAGCGATTTATTTCTCTTGGGTGCGACGTGTTATGTATTAATCCGGTAGACAGAACAGCGGCCTCGGCCATTATCGAAAAGGCCATGGCGGCGGGAACGCCGGTGGTGTTTTTCAACAGACAGCCTGTGGAGGAGGACATGGACCGGTGGGATCAGTTGTACTATGTGGAGGCTGTGGCGAAGGAATCGGCGGTGCTGCAGGGGAGCATTGTGGTGGAGCAATATCAGGAAAGCCCGGAGAGTCTGGATTTGAACGGAGACGGGGTGGTGAACTATGTGCTTCTGGAAGGGGAAAGCAGCCACCAGGACGCGCTGATCCGGACAGAGTGGTCGGTTCAGACCCTGAAGGACGGCGGCGTTCCCTTAGAAAAGCTCACAGGCGGCATTGCCAATTGGGAGAGAAGCCAGGCGTCCGCCCTGATGGAGCAGTGGCTTGAAAAGTACCCGGGGCTGATCGAGCTGATCCTGTGTAACAATGACGATATGGCTCTGGGAGCCATTGACGCTATGGACAGAGCGGGAATTTCGGGAATCAGCGTGGTTGGGATTGACGGCACCACGCCGGGGCTGGAAGCGGTGGAGAGCGGAAAGCTCATGGGAACGGTGTCCAGCGACAAGGAAAAGTATGCGGGGGCAATTTTCGGGATTGCCGCAAGCAGGGCCCTGGGTGAAGAGATTCCCAGGGAGATTGAGCTGGAGGAAGGGAAATATTACAGATGTCCTCAGCATATTGTCACAAAAAATCAGTAAAGATTGTAAAAGAATGAAAAAAATCAATAAAAAACGAAAAAAAACTTATAGAAATTGTCGGAAGAAAACAGTATAATGAACTTGTCGTTTTACAGATTGATGAGAACGGCAGTAACATATTATCATATTAAAAGGGAGGATAAACACATGAAACTCACAAAAAAAGTAATGGCGTTGGTGTTGGCGTCCTGCATGACACTGTTTCTGGCAGCCTGCGGCGGAAACGCTGACCAGACTTCCGGAACTTCAACCAATGAACCGGAAACCACAGAGGATACGGCAGCAGACGAAACAGAGGCTGAGGAACCCGCAGACAGCGCAGATGACACTGCAGCAGATGCAGGGGACGAGGCAGCGCCCGCGGCAGTAGAGGGAGATATTTCCGTATTTTATTACACCTACGGTGATACCTACATTTCCAGCGTACGTTCCGCTCTTGATGCAGCCCTTGATTCAGCAGGGATTGCTTATCAGGATTACGACAGCAACAACAGCCAGACCACACAGACCGAGCAGGTTACCACGGCCATTGCCAAGGGAACTTCCCTGCTGGTAGTAAATCTGGTAGACAGCGGTTCAGACGATGCTGCTAAGAACATTATCGAGCAGGCAAGCGCGCAGAATATTCCGGTAATCTTCTTTAACCGTTCTGTAAGCGAAGAGGCAGTAAGCAGCTATGACAAGTGCGTATTCGTAGGAACTGACTACGAGATGGCCGGCCACATGCAGGGTGAGATGATCGGCGAGTACCTGATGGAGAATTTTGATACTGTTGACTTAAACAAGGACGGAGAAATTTCCTATGTAATGTTCAAGGGTCAGGAAGGCAATGCGGAAGCAATCGCCCGTACCCAGTTTGGTGTGGAAGACGCAGACGCCATCCTTACCGCTGGCGGAAAGCCCGCTCTGTCCTTCTATGACGAGAGCAACTCCAACCTTTATCTGGTTGACCAGGACGGCGCATGGTCTGCAGCGGCAGCCAACAACTATATGCAGACAATCCTGTCCCAGTACAGCGAAGCCAACAACAACATGGTTGAGCTTGTAATTGCCAACAATGATGAAATGGCAATCGGAGCCGTAACAGCACTGCAGAACGCAGGCTACAACTTAGAAGACGGCAGCGCTACCGTAATTCCTGTATTTGGCGTAGACGCTACTGATGCGGCAAAGGAAGCCATCGGCAAGGGAACCATGACCGGAACCATCAAGCAGGATGCAGACGGTATGGCTAACACCATCGCACAGATTTCCGCAAACTTCTTAGGCGGCGCAGAGACCTTTACAGACGTAGCTGCAGAGAACGTGGTAGGAACATGGCGTGTAAATATTCCTTACGCAACCTACACAGGTGAATGATCACAAGCGGACGGATAACAGGCTTAAGAACTGCAGCCGCACCAAAAGTGCGGTTGCAGTTTTTTAAAAAGGAAACAGGGGGTGGCAATTTGGAAAATCAGGCAAAAGCACCTGCAAAGGGCGATCAGGTCCTTTTAAAAATGGAAGGGATTAACAAAGCCTTTCCCGGCGTAAAGGCGCTGGATAATGTATCCCTTACCGTAAAGGCAGGCACGGTTCATGCCCTGATGGGAGAGAACGGTGCAGGAAAATCCACATTGATGAAGTGTCTTTTTGGGGTATACAACAAAGACAGCGGTCACATTTATCTGGAAGGCCGCGAAGTAAATTTTAAGACATCCAAGGAAGCTCTGGAAAACGGGGTGGCCATGGTGCATCAGGAACTGAACCAGGCCCTTAAACGCAACGTTATGGACAATATGTGGCTGGGACGTTTTCCTAAGGTTTCCAAGTGGTGTCCGCTTACAAGCGAATCCAAGATGTATGCGGCAACCAAGGAAGTTTTTGACGAGCTGGAGGTCCATGTGGATCCCAAAACAATCATGAGCCGGATGCCGGTTTCCCAGCGGCAGATGGTGGAAATTGCAAAGGCGGTATCCTATAAATCCAAGGTCATCGTATTCGATGAGCCCACTTCCTCCCTTACAGAGGAGGAGGTAGAGCATCTGTTCAGGATTATCAACATGCTCAGGGACAGAGGCTGCGGAATCATTTATATTTCCCACAAAATGGAAGAAATTCTGAGAATCTCAGACGAAGTCACCATCATGCGCGACGGGCAGTGGATTGCTACCCGGCCGGCCAAGGGGCTGACCATGAACGAGATTATCCGGTTGATGGTAGGAAGGGAGCTGACCAACCGTTATCCTGAAAAGGATAATGTGGTGGGAGATACGCTTTTGGAGGTAAAAGGCTTATCAGCGGTTTATTCCCAGCTTAAGGATGTTTCCTTTACGGCGAAGCGGGGAGAGGTCTTAGGTGTGGCGGGACTGGACGGTTCCGGGCGCACGGAGCTTCTGGAGAATATTTTCGGTATCGCTACCCGTAAAGAGGGCGAGATTTATCTGGACGGAAAACGGGTCATGAACCGCAACGCAAGGGAATCCCTTGCAAACAAATTTGCCATGCTCACAGAGGAGAGGCGGGCAACAGGCATTTTTGCCATTCGGGATATTCAGGCCAATACCACCATATCCAGTCTTCGCAGATATAAGGTGGGGCCTTTCTTAAGTGATAAAAAGCTCAGTGAATCCACAGATTGGGGGATTCAGGCCATGAGAACCAAAACGCCCAGCCAGAAGACGCAGATCCGCTCTCTTTCCGGCGGAAATCAGCAAAAGGTGATTCTGGCAAGGTGGCTTCTGACCGAACCGGAGGTTCTGCTTTTGGATGAGCCCACCAGAGGAATTGACGTAGGGGCTAAGTACGAGATTTATCAGTTGATTTTGAACCTGGCGAAAGAGGGGAAGGCAGTCCTTATGGTTTCCTCGGAAATGCCGGAGCTTTTGGGAGTTTGCGACCGGATTCTGGTTATGTCCGGAGGACGGCTTGCAGGAGAGGTAAACGCTAAGACCACCACGCAGGAGGAGATTATGACCCTGGCTGCGAAATACGCATAAGGATTGAGGAGGTATGAACTGTGGCTGAAAAGAAAATCGGAGCGAAAAGCCAGGCATTTGCAGAGCTTTCATCGCAGGATAAAATGAGAAAGGTAGGAGACCTTTTGCTGAACAACGCCATGTATATCATTATTATTCTGGCGGTAATTTACATATCAATCAAAGTGCCGGCCTTTTTGGGCCTGTCTTCCATTGTCAATGTCATCTCACTGACTGCGGCAAAGCTTCCTATTGCCCTTGGTATTGGCGGCTGTATCGTGCTGACAGGAACGGATATTTCCGCCGGACGTGTGGTAGGCCTTACGGCATGTATTTCCGCATCCCTTCTTACCACCACCTTTAAGGTATTTCCGGAGATGACCAGCGCGCCCCCCATCTTTGTGGTGCTTTTGCTGGTGCTGGGAACAGGAGCCATTGTAGGACTGGTAAACGGCTTCAGTGTGGCCAAATTTAAGCTGCATCCCTTTATCGTAACCCTGTCCACACAGCTCATTGTGTATGGCGTGATCCTGATGTACCTGAAAAACGGCACCAACAACGGCCAGACCCTGAGCGGTCTCTCCGACGGCTACCGGGCCCTGGTGACAGGAACCTTATTTAAGATCGGCAGCACTGCGGTGCCCAGATATGTGCTTTACGCTATTTTGCTGACAGTGATGATGTGGGTGATCTGGAACAAGACCACCTTCGGAAAAAATATGTTCGCCGTGGGCTCCAACGAAGAGGCGGCCAATGTGTCCGGAGTAAATGTTTCCCGTACCATTATTCTGGTATTTGTGCTGGCAGGCGTGATGTATGCCATTACCGGATTTTTGGATAGCGCCCGTATCGCCTCCGCCAATGCGGCTACCGGCTTTAACTACGAGTGCGATGCCATTGCGGCCTGTGTAATCGGCGGCGTATCTTTCGTAGGCGGTATCGGACGGATCAGCGGTATTGTGGTAGGGGTTTTGCTTCTGCAGATTATTTTTACAGGACTGAACTTCCTTTCCGTGGATGCAAATATGCTCTATATCATCAAGGGGTTGATTATTCTGGTTGCCTGCGCTATCGATATGAGAAAGTATCTGGTGCGCAAGTAAGAAAAAGGGGTACAAAATGGACGAAGAAAAATCTCCGCGTCAGCTTCGCGGGCTTTATGCTAAGGTAAATATATCGGTGGGAACCCTGAATATCGTGATCATTGTGCTCATCGCCCTTTTGGTGGCGTGTATGGCTTACGGTATCGCCCATCGGGGCTATCAGATTGATTTTGACAGTTTAGGTGGTACGGCGGTGGAAAGCCAGAAGCAGATGTACGGAGAGCTTTTGCAGGAGCCTGTATCTCCCACCCGGGAAGGCTATGTCTTTGACGGATGGTATCGGGATGCGAATCTAACGGTTCCCTGGGATTCCCGGGAGGATGTGATAACCGAGTCCATGACCCTTTATGCGGGATGGAAATAAATGACAAAAAGAGAACGGATGGTGCGCTGTGAGCGTGCCATCCGTTGTTTGGTATGCGCCCGGCGGCGCCTGCTTTAAGAGCGTTATCTGGTTCCGAAGATCCGATCCCCTGCATCTCCCAGGCCGGGGCAGATATAAGCATGGTCGTTTAAGCATCTGTCCAGATGGCCCACATAGATTTGAATGTCCGGGTGATCCTCATGGAGTTTCTTCAGGCCTTCGGGGGCGGCGATGATACACATGAATTTGATGCGTTTGCCGCCGTGCTGCTTGATGAAATCCACTGCCTCGGAGCCGGAGCCTCCTGTGGCGAGCATGGGATCCACTACGATAATTGTTCTCTGGTCAATGGGTTCAGGGAGCTTGCAGTAATACTCATGAGGCTCGTGAGTTACGGGATCCCTGTAAAGACCGATGTGTCCCACCTTTGCGGAGGGGACAAGAGCCAGAATGCCGTTTACCATGCCGAGGCCGGCCCGCAGGATAGGGACAACGGCCATCTTTTTGCCGGAGATCATGGGGGTCATGCAGGTTTCGATCGGCGTCTTGACCTCCACATCTTCTAAGGGAAGGTCACCCAAGGCCTCGTAGCCCATCAGCATGGCGATTTCTTCAATCAACTTCCGGAATTCATTGGTGCCGGTATTTTCATCCCGCAGGCGGGAAATTTTGTGCTGGATCAGCGGATGAGTCAGAATATAAGCGTTTTCCATGTTTTCTAAATGTTCCATAAGCAGCAGAGCCTCCCTCTCTTGTGTGTTTTCGCTTTCCTGTGTCTGGTAAAATTGTAGTGCAATTTCATAAGGAAGTCAACTGTGGCTTTCAAAGGCAAATCCACAGGGGCGTATGATTTTTATTCATTTTATTTCTATATTTTCCTTGTAATAATGCCGCACAGCAAGTATACTCATAGGAGCGAAAAATTGCGGCGGTCCGAAGGGAGCGCAGCGGGATTGAAAAACAGGAGGATAGTCTGATGACGAAACAGCAGGAGGCAATACGGGATGCCAGGACACTTGGGATTCCCAAGATGCTGATTTTGGGATTGCAGCACATGTTCGCGATGTTCGGTGCCACAATCCTGGTACCAATTTTAGTGAATGTTTACTTTGAAGGAGAAGGACTCTCGATCCAGGTTACCTTAATCTGTGCGGGGCTGGGAACTCTATTTTTCCATCTTTGCTCGAAACTCAAGGTTCCTGCATTCCTGGGTTCTTCTTTTGCGTTTCTGGGAGGCTTTCAGACAGTAGCGCAGCTTGACAGCGGCATTTTTGAGGGAATGAGTATGGGAGACAAGCTTCCCTATGCCTGCGGCGGTATCGTAGTGGCCGGGGGTCTGTATCTGGTGCTGGCAGTGGTGATTAAGCTTTTGGGAGTGAAAAAGGTGATGAAATTCCTCCCGCCGGTGGTGACAGGCCCCATGATTGTCTGCATCGGCCTTTCGCTGGCTCCGTCTGCGGTGTCCAATGCGTCCACCAACTGGCTTCTTGCCATCATCGCCTTGGGAACCATTATCATTTTTAATATCTGGGGAAAAGGGATGTTCAAGATTATTCCGATCCTTATGGGCGTGGTGGTTTCCTATGGGGCGGCGCTGTGCTTTAATGCCCTTGGTTTTACAAACCCGGACGGAAGCGCCGTTTTGAATTTTGCCGGCGTTTCGGCAGCAAGCTGGGTGGGCCTGCCCCCTTTCCAGATCTGTAAGTTTGACCTGACAGCCATTCTTGTAATGGCGCCCATTGCGCTGGCAACCATGATGGAGCATATCGGAGATATGTCTGCCATTTCCGCAACAGTGGGAGAAAACTTCATCGAGAACCCGGGACTTCACAGGACTCTGGCCGGGGACGGTCTTGCCACTTCCCTTTCCGCATTGGTGGGTGGCCCGGCCAACACGACTTACGGGGAAAATACCGGAGTGCTGGAGCTGAGTAAGGTTTATGATCCCAAGGTGATCCGGCTTGCCGCCGTCTATGCGGTGGTACTGAGCTTTATCCCCAAGATGGCTGAGCTGATCGGTTCTATTCCCTCCGCGATTATCGGCGGCGTGAGCTTTATGCTGTACGGAATGATTTCGGCCATCGGGGTCAGGAATATTGTAGAGAACAGGGTGGATTTTACCAAGTCAAGGAATCTGATTATCGCGGCGGTGATTCTGGTATGCGGCCTGGGCTTCAGCGGCGGCCTGACCTTCATGATAGGGACAACCTCCATCACCCTCACCGGACTTGCGATCGCCGCTTTGGCAGGGATTTTGTTAAATGCAGTCCTTCCCGGAAATGATTATGTTTTCGGCAGTAATCCCCAGGCGGACGGGAACAGGGGCGTGGATATGCGGCCTGATTTCAGGGCGAATAAATAAAGAGAAGCAGTGCGGCGCAAAGGAGCAGGGGCGGCCTGCTTTCTGAAAAGGGAAATTTCTCTTTTCAGAAAGCGGGATGCCCTTGTTTTTTGCAAAATTTTCAATATTGCTAAAGTCTTTTCAAAATCATCCGATACTTATTATGTAAATAATAGAAATGCATAAATGCGCAAGAGATGGATATGATTGCATAAAGCGAAAGTATAATACATTTATGTATTAATATCAGGGATTGGATGAGATCCACGGAAGGAGGAATCCGAATGCGTATAGAGGCTTATACACAGGTACAGAAGCTCTACGATACAAACAAGGCAAAGAAGGCGGCCGTAGGCAGCAGCGCTAATGCTTCCGACAAACTGCAGATTTCAAGCCTGGGTAAGGATATACAATGGGCGAAGCAGGCAGTGGCGGAGAGCAGCGACGTCAGGGAGGACGTGGTCGCGCCGATCAAGGCAAGGATTCAGTCGGGAACCTATGAAGTGAGTGCGGAGAGCTTCGCAGATAAATTATTTCAGAAGTTTGAGGAATTGAGGTAACAGATGGCAAGCTTAATGGAGAACCTGATTGAAGTACTGGATCTGGAGAGCCAGGAATATGAGGACTTGCTGGAGTTATCGACTAAGAAAACGTCGGTCATCGTAGCCGGCGGATTAGATGATTTAGCCAAAATCACGGATGAAGAACAAAACGTTGTCGGCAAAATTAATCGTCTGGAACAAAAAAGACAGGAAGTATATGCTGATATCGCCAACGTAATTAACAGGGATGTTGACACACTGATGCTTACCGATCTTATTGAAATGCTGAAAGCAAGATCGGGAGAGCAGCAGAAATTGGCTAGAGTACACGATAGATTGAGCACGGCCGTCCACAAGGTGAGAAGCGTGAATGAGCAGAACAGGATCCTGATTGAGAATGCTCTTGAAATGGTAGAGTTTGACATGAACATGCTTCAGGCCATGAAGGCGGCGCCGGAAACGGCCAACTACAACAAGGGCGCTTTTAATACGGGGATGCCCATGGGAGTAGATTCAAGCGGCTTTGATGCCAAGCAGTAGTCCCTGAGAATTTTTTTAGCAGATTTGTGTAAACGTACAGGTCTGCCGCTGAAGCTAAAGTTGGAGGATAACAGTATGTCTTTATTTGGAAGCTTATATATCGGAGTAAGCGGACTGCAAACCAGTCAGAATGCGCTGAACACAACAGCGCATAACATGTCTAATATTGATACGGTAGGATATACCAGACAGCAGGTGCAGCAAGGCACCCGCATTTATAAAACCCTTTCTACCAGCGGATCTGCGATTTCTTATCAGCAGACCGGTCTTGGCGTTAGCTATACCCAGGTGAAACAAGTAAGAGACGATTTTCTTGACAAGGCATATCGCCGGGAATCCGGGCGGAGTGCTTTTTATGAGGTTTCTACCAGTGCTTTTGACGAGGTGTACAATCTTTTTCAGGAGCTGGAGGGAGAAGCCTTTGCGGACTCCATCAGCAATCTGTGGAAGGCAGTGGAGGATTTGGCAAGGAATCCCGGAGATGCCGTTGGCCAGGGGGTTTTTATACAGAGGTGCAGTGAGTTTGTTACCCGCTCCCAGGCAGTGTACAAGGGACTGAAGGAATATCAGGACAACTTGAATCTCCAGGTAAAGAGACAGATTGATACCATCAACGCCTACGGAAAGAGGATCGCAGAATTAAATGCGGAGATCCAGAAAATAGAGGGCGGTATGGTAGAAAAGGCCAACGATTTGCGGGACGAGAGAAACCTGCTGATCGATGAGCTTTCCTCCATGGCCAATATCGAGTGCAGAACCAACGCGGACGGGAATATTATCATCAAATTGGAGGGAAAGGACTTTGTAAAGTCAGATTCCGCCAATGAGATTTGTTTATATACGGATTTGGAAACAGGGTTTCATACGCCCTACTGGAAACACCTTGCAAAGCATGATGCGGACGGAAAGGTGGATGCGGAGGGGATCAAAGGAGCAGAGCTCTTTAACCTGAATCAGACAATTTCCACCAGCATGAATACAGACATCGGATCACTTAAGTCAATCCTCATGGTGAGAGGAGATCACAGGGCTACTTATCACGATCTGACAAATGTGAATGACAAATATGACAGAGAGATTTCCCAGTCTGTCATGATGAATGTGCAGGCCGAATTTGACCAGCTCATTCATGCCATTACCACAGGGATCAACAAAATATTTGCAGATGCGGCGCAGAAGGCCACGGATGCCAATCCCGACAGTACCTATATGAGAGATTCCAACGGAAACGCCTATCAGATATTTAACACCATATCCGGAAACGGAGACTTTACGGTAGAAAATATCATTATCAACGGGGAGCTGAAGCAGGCGCCTTCCCTTCTCGGATTTAAGAAAGACGATGACACCATTGATCAGGAAACGGCGGATCTGCTACAGGATCTTTTCAAGGAAGAAAGCCTTACCTTAAATCCCAACGTGAAGACCAAGCTGGATTTCGTCAACTATTATGACAACCTGATTTCCCAGGTAGCAACATCCGGCAATGTCAGCAAGGAAATCTGCGCCAACCAGCAGATTACAGTGGACAATATAGCGGCGGCAAGAGAACAGATTGTGGGAACCTCTTCCGATGAGGAAATGAGCAATATGATCATGTTCCAAAATGCATACAATGCCTCCAGCCGTTACATAAATGTGATCAGCGAAATGATGGAGCATATCATCAGCACGCTGGGAAGATAAGCCAGGGTTAAACTTCTGCTTTGCAGATTTTGGATTTTACAAAGTCCCTGCGGGCAGAAGCAGACAGATAGAAGGGAGTTGCAAATAAATGCCATCACAATTTTTCGGATTATATATTGCAGGTTCGGGGCTTCGTGCCGCCAATGCTGCGTTGAATACTACCGCTAATAATATTTCCAATGCGCAGACAGTAGGTTATAGCCGTCAGCAGGTAACCCAGCAGGCAAACCTTGCTCTGCGGACCTTCACTACCTATGGATGTGCAGGCGCAGGCGTAGACACGATTGCCATTGAGCGTGTGCGGGACAGCTTTTACGATGTAAAATTCTGGGATAACAATTGTAAATACGGAGAGTTTTCCGTTAAAAAATATTATACGGGAATGTTTGAAGATTATTTTGATGATGAGGGAACCAGCGGTTTTACGGCGATTTTTAATAACTTCAGCAATTGCCTGCAGGGTGTTACCACCAATTCCAGCAGTGATAAATCCAAACAGCAGTTTATCGCTTCTGCCAAGGCCCTGACGGATTACTTCAACAATATTTACGGAAGCCTGCAGGAGCTTCAGAAGGATATTAACTTAGAGATCAAGCAGAATGTGGAGGCAATTAATTCCCTTGCCCAGAAGATTTCGACCCTGAATAAGCAGATCAACACGATTGAGCTTTCGGGTGCAAGAGCCAATGAGCTGAGAGACCAGAGAGATTTGCTGATTGATGAGCTTTCCGAGATCGTGGATGTGGAGATCAACGAGATCCCTGTTTTGGCGGCGGATGACCCCAAAAGAGATACCAACATCAACAGATATATGGTTCGTATTGCCGGCGGGCAGATCCTGGTGGACGGGAATGACTATAATACCATTTCCTATGTGGCAAGAGGAGACGACGAAAAGGTAAATCAGACGGATGTAGACGGGTTATACCGCTTTATGTGGGACAACGGAAACGAATTCAGTCTTTCCAATGCCACTTTAGGAGGGAAGCTGAAAGGACTTGTAGACATCAGGGACGGCAATAACGGAGCAAACTTTAACGGAAAGGTGGAACTGGTGACGCCGAAGGATCCGGCTGATCCCGATTCCCAGACCAAAGTGGCCATCAAGGTGACGGAGGACTACCTGAAGACCATGCAGGATTGTACCCTGCCTGAGAAAGGCGTTATTAATATCGGCAATACCCTCTGCTATTACAGCGGATGGGAATTTGACGAGGCAACATCGACCTATACATTTACCATCAATGATCAGAAATCTCCGGTTGTTGACAAGAAGATGGAAGGAAAAGACGCCAAAACCGAAAAGCAGATTAAATACCAGGGTATCCCTTACTATATGGAACAGATGAATGCCTGGATCCGTGGATTCGCCGAAAAGGTAAACGAGATTTTCACCAATGGCTTTAATGCAAACGGCGAGGCGGGATGTATCTTTTTTACGGGAACTTCAGGCAACGGATCGGAATATACAGAGAATGACTTTAATGACGCCAATGGATATTATGAATTGACAGCAGGAAACTTTACCATCAATTCAGCCCTGCTCCAGGATGCAAACCTTCTTGGAACTAAGAGCACCTCGGACATCGGTGTGGAGGAATGCGGACAGATTAAAGAGCTGATTGCGCTTCTTACCAATAAGAATACCTTCAGCTTCCGGAACGGAACGGCAGGACAGCTTTTGGAGGCTATTTTGTCCGACGTTTCGCTCAATGCCAGTGATGCCAATATGTTTTATGATACTTATGACTGTCTGAAGAACAGCATTGACAATCAGAGAAGCTCTATCTCGAGTGTTGACGAGGATGAAGAGGCAGTGGGCATGGTAAAATTCCAGTATTCCTACACGCTTGCATCCAAAATGGTGCAGACGCTGACAGAGATTTACGACCAGTTGATTTTGCGTACGGGAGTTTAAGATTATATCCGGCTTTGACATGGAGGATTGATTTATGAGAATGACAAACAAAATTATGCAGAATAATTCTCTGTATAATATCAATAATAATAAGATACTGCAGGATAAGCTCAGTACCATGATGGCTACCCAGAAGAAGATTACCAGACCCTCAGACGATCCGGTAATTGCCATCCGTGCCCTGCGCCTTAGAACCAGCGTTTCCGAGCTGACCCAGTATTATGAAAAGAATGCCCCGGATGCGGAAAGCTGGTTGGATGTAACCACCAAAGCCCTGGAAAACACCGTGGCAGAGGTTCTTACCAATATGAATAAGGTTGCCAATAAGGCGGCCAATAAAGAGTACGGCAGTGAAGACCTTGCGGTTTTTGTAGAGCAGCTTAAGTCTCTGCGGGATGAGTTTTACTCCACAGGAAACCTGGACTATGCGGGAAGGTACGTGTTCACCGGATACCGGACGGATACGCCGCTTACATTTATGAAGGATGTGGAGGAGGAGCCGGACGGGTTTCCCAAGTATCAGATTACGGAGCAGGTGACGATCGGAAGTTTTGATACCATCAACTGCACGGATATAGGGAATCTGGAGGGACTTAACAAGAACAACTATGATCAGGATCCCAACGCCCCCAACGGCGTGGTGCCGGTTACGGAAAACGACATCAAAAACGGCGATGTATACAGGCTTCGGCTTTCCTATGATAGCCTAAAAAAAGAGGATCTGGACGGTCAAAATGCGCCTCTTACCATAGAATATAAAAAAGCGGACGGAACAACTGGGAAGGTAGCCAATATTACCACGGTTTCTCTTGACCAGGATCCGTACAGCCAGATGCTGGACGATAAAAATAAAGACAGTGTATTCTTCGTTCCGGAAACGGGAGAGATTCTCTTCGGAAAGGATGCATATAATAATTTAGCGGCAGATACCACAACGCAGACCGAATTTCAGGTAACCTACGGCAAGGATGACTGGAAAAACGGAGATCTGCGGCCGGAGCATTATTTTGCCTGCACCAAGACCACCCAAAACAAGGACGGTACGACCAAGACCGTTGACTACAATCCGGAATACCTCACAGACGGAAATATAAACAAGCAGGCCATTGAATATGATGTGGGATACAACCAGAAAATCCAGGTGAATACCACAGCCGACAAGGTCTTTGTTCACGCTCTTGACAGGGACATCGAAGACCTGGAGAGAACACTGAAGCAGTTGACAGAGCTGGACGCCACAATGTCGGATCTGGATTTAGAGCTCAAAAATAATGAAGCCCTGAAAGGCGACCAGGCCAAATATGACGCGGTAAAAAAACAGTATGATGCTGCGAAGAAGGCTTATGACCATGTCCGCGAAAACATTCACGGTATGTTTGAGGGAACCATCACGAAAACCCAGGGTTATCTGGATAAAACCAATCTGGCCGTTACCGATAACGGCACCAGAAGCCAGCGCCTGGAGCTGATCGGCAACCGCCTGATGGATCAGAGAACCAATTTCAAGACCCTTCAGTCGGAGAACGAGGATATTGATATTGCGGAAGTGGTGATTCAGCTTACCAGTACAGAACTTACCTACAATTCTGCGCTGATGGCAACAGGAAAGATCATGCAGACTTCGCTTATGAATTATATTTAAGGCGGCAGATGGGAGAGATTATGACAATCAAGACAAAGGTTTTTGGAGAAGTTGAAATTGAAGAGGATAAAATTATCCATTTTCCCTCCGGAATCATCGGCTTTCCGGAACTGACAGACTTTACCCTTCTTCATGATCAGGAAAAGGGGATCGGGGCAATCCATTGGCTTCAGTCTGTACAGGAACCGGGCTTTGCCATGCCGGTAATGGATCCGCTGCTGGTGATGCCGGAGTATAATCCTGAGGTAGACGATGAACTCCTCAAAAATATCGGCGAACTGGTAGAAGGAGAGCTTCTGGTGTTGGTTACAGTCACTGTTCCCAGCGATTTGACTAGAATGACGGTGAACCTGAAAGGGCCTGTGATCATCAATGCAGCAGAGAGAAAGGCCTGCCAGATCATTGTAGAGGGAGACGCCTATAAGGTGAAGTTTCCCATATATGACATTCTTAATGCCCATAAGAAAGCAGGTGAATAGATGTTAGCTTTATCCAGAAAGAAAAATGAGGCTTTAATTGTCAACAATAACGTGGAGATCACTGTTCTGGAGATCAAAGGCGAGCAGGTAAAGCTGGGCATCACGGCACCCAGGGATGTTCCGGTATACCGTAAAGAGGTATACGCACAGATCCAGGAGGCAAATAAGGAAGCGGTGGATGCCGGGAGTATGGAAGCGCTTAAGAAGTTGTTGGGGTAGCCTTTCGGAGAAATTTTAAGGTATACTTTACGGCCGGCGGATATTGTGGGAATAATCACAATATCCGCCGGTCATTATTTATTTTGGGGATGATCTGATGCCTTCCCAAAGGGATTAAAAAGTATATTAGAGCGAAAGTGGAGGATAACTTTGCATTTCTTTGCCCATTTCGCTAAATATTTCAGCTTTTTATCCGATATAAATTAAAGAAAGCTTATAGACTCTTAAGTTACAACTAAATATTAAATATCACACGGAGGTGATTCGAATGGCAATAGAACCATTGAGCAGCGCAATGACTTATCAGGCGCAGACAACACCGCAGGCAAAGCCTGTGCAGAAGCAAGTAGCAGAGAACACGGATGTTGCTACGGAAGAACAGCAGGTTAATGCCTATGATGCTACTACCGTCAAAGTAGCAGAAACCGAGAAGCAGGATGGCAGGGACAGCCGCGGCGGACAGGATGATGCGTCCGGTAATGCTGTTACACCCAAAGAACAGCAGCAGGCAGTAAACGACCAGGTTAAGAAAGCTGTTGAGAGATTGAACCAGAGTATGTCCCACTCAGAAGCAATTTTTGGAATTCATGAAAAGACCAACCGGGTAACCATTAAGATCGTAGATAAGGACAGCAAGGAAGTAATCAAAGAATTCCCTCCGGAAAAGACCCTTGATATGATCGCGAAAGCATGGGAGCTTGCCGGGATTTTGGTAGACGCAAAAGGATAAGGCTGATAAAGCCTCATACCTGTATAAAGCATAAAACGAAAAAGATCAGGAGGTAATTGACATATGGCAATGCGTATGACGGGCATGATGTCCGGTATGGATACAGAGAGCATCATCCAGGAGCTGGTAGCAGCCAGACGGAAAAAAGTAGATGTTAAGAAGAAAGAACAGACCAGGATTGACTGGAAGCAGGAGATCTGGAAGGATTTAAATACGAAGCTGAAAAGGCTTCAGTCGAAGTATATTGCTAATATGCGTTTTACGGATGCATACAGTAAGAAGACCACTAAGGTTTCCAATAGTAACGCTGTGAGCATTATTACCGGCGAGAATGCCATGAACGGCGTACAGACGATGACAGTGGATCAGCTTGCAAAGTCCGGCTATTTGACCGGCGGCAAGATCGAAGGGAGCGGAGTTACCGCGCTGACCAAGCTTTCCGAGATTGACCCGGCCTATGCAGGCGGCGGTGTTTTCACGGTGAAAAACGGAGAAAAGTCTGTAGATATTAAAGTAGATCAGGACACCACAATATCCGACGTCCTTAACCAGATTAAGGAGGTTGGCCTAAATGCCAACTTTGATGCGAAACAGCAGAGATTCTATATTACAGCGGCAGACTCAGGTGCAGCCGGCGATTTTAGTTTTACGGCTTCAAATGCGGCCGGCGCGGACGCGATGAAGCTTTTGGGGCTTCAGACTAAGATAGGCTCCGGAGAAGGCGAGGATAATAAGTCCTATGCGGAATACAGCCTGTATGCAAAGTATTATGGCGGGGATGCGGATGCCGTAAAAACAATAAATCAGATGATTCAGAAGGATATTGATTCCAGAACCCAGGCATATCTGAATGAGTACAACAGCCTCCAGAGCTCCATAGACGCAGCGCAGAAGAGCATTGATGATATTAATAAAAAATATGCAGATGCAGGAGAAACACTGAAAAGTGTTTCCGATTATGAGAATGACCTGGTAACCGTCACCCAGGAAATTGAGGACTATAAAAAGAACCATTCCGAATCGGATCCAGGTTATGCGGAGGGGCTGCAGGCTTTACATGAAAAGTCGCAGGCAATAATAGCAAAGAAGGCAGACGCTCAGACCTTAGTGGATCAGCAAAAAAATATTACTGATTATAAAGCGCGGCAGGACGAGATAAGCGGAACCAATGGATATATTACGATTGCGGCCGACGGAACCGCAGCGGCAACTGCCAAGCTTGAAAATGAGATTCAAAAAAGGTATGATGATAAGGCACAGTATGCCGCCAGTGTAGTTGATCCGTCAACAGGGAACGTGTTAGTTCAGGGAACGGGAACAGCCACCAAGGTCTCCGGACAGGACGCAAAGATAACCTTAAACGGGGCAGAGTATACCAGCAACAGTAATACCTTTGACATTAATGGGTTGACAATTACAGCATTAGATACCACCAAGGCTGGGGAAGTGATCACCGTAACCACACAGCAGGATACCGATGGTATCTATGATATGGTGAAAAATTTCCTGAAGGAATACAACGCCATCGTCAACGAGATGGATAAGCTTTACAATGCGGATCGTGCAAAGGGATATGAACCGCTTACTGACGAAGAGAAGGATGCCATGTCCGAAAAGGATATTGAGAAGTGGGAGAGCAAAGTGAAGGATTCTCTGCTTCGTCGGGATGATAATCTTTCGTCTGTCAATTCTGCCCTGCAGTCGATTATGTCTTCAGGCTTTAATGTAAACGGAAAGACCATGTATCTGTATGATTTTGGGATTGAGACCTTAGGGTATTTCCAGTCCTCTGACAATGAGAAGCATGCTTATCATATCGCCGGAGATCCGGATGATGAATATACGATGAATGAGGCGGATAAACTTAAGGGTATGATATCCAATGATCCTGATACCGTGATCTCTTTTTTCTCACAGCTTAGCAGAAGCCTGTATGAAAAAATGACTGATATGTCCAAGTCAGTTGAGGGGTACCGTTCTTTTGGTAATTTCTATGATGACAAGAAGATGAAGTCAGATTATGACAGCTATACCAGCAAGATCAAGGAAATGGAAGCCAAAGTGAACGAGTATGAGGATAAATGGTATAGGAAATTCAGCAAAATGGAGACGGCGCTTGCCAAAATGCAGTCCAACATGAGCGCCGTGTCCGGTTTGTTAGGAGGCTGATGAAAAAATATGGCAATGCAAAATGCTTATGCACAATATAATAACAATAAAATAATGACTGCTTCACCTGCCGAGCTGACGCTGATGCTTTATGAGGGGGCGATCAAATTTTGCAACATGGCTATTGATGCTATAGAACGGAAGGATATTGCCAGAGCACATAAGAATATTGTTAAGGTGGAGAATATTATAGACTATCTCAGGACTACTCTGGATATGAAGTATGCAGTGGCTCAGGACTTTGAAAACATATATGTTTATATCCATAAACGCCTGATCGAAGCCAATACCAAAAAGGATGTCAAAATATTGGAAGAGGTGAATGACCATCTGCGTTCTACCCGTGACACATGGAAAAATGTTATGCGTTTGAATCGGGAAAGAGGCCAATTATGACGGGAAACTATCTTGAAATCTTGGAGGAGAGTCTTCGCAAAAAATCAGCAGTCCTGGATGAAATTATGAAATATAATGACGCTCAGGAGCAACTCTTGAAGGAAAAGAACTTTTCTCTGGAAGAGTTAGACGCCAATATGGATCAAAAGGATATATTGATTCAAAAATTGACGGAATTGGATGAGGGCTTCGAGGCTTTGTATGGGAGAATTCGAGATCAGCTTGCCGAAAATAAGGAGGCCTATAAGGAGCAGATTAAGCAGATGCAGGAGCTGATTGCACAGATTACCGAAAAGAGTGTTTCGGTGCAGGCGCAGGAGGCCAGAAATAAAAAGCTGATTGAGGATTATTTCCAAAAAGAAAGAAGCCAGCTTGGCCAGGGAAAAAGGGCTTCAAAAGCGGCATATGGTTATTATAAGAACATGAGCAACAGCAATGTCGTTTCATCACAGTTTATGGATCAAAAAAAATAAAATTATCTGAAATAAGAAATTTTTAAAAGAACTCTAAAGTATTTTTTGATTTATCCGATATATAAAACAAGTAAGAGGTCAATTGTATATCGCAATGACATCTACTTGTACTTAAGTGATAGCTCTTGGAAGAGCGTACGACTTGCAAGAACTATTGCAGCAAAAAATGAGCCGCAAGGAAGCGGCCTTAAATTCAAGGAGGAATATATCATGGTAGTACAACACAATCTTACAGCAATGAACTCTAACAGAATGTTAGGACTGACCACCAAGACTCAGGCTAAGTCAACAGAGAAGTTATCTTCCGGTTATAAGATCAACCGTGCAGCAGATGATGCGGCAGGTCTGGCTATGTCCGAGAAGATGAGACGTCAGGTAAGAGGTCTTACACAGGCTTCCCTGAATGCACAGGATGGTATTTCCATGGTGCAGACAGCAGAAGGTGCTTTGAATGAAGTACATGATATGTTACAGCGTCTGAATGAGTTGGCAGTAAAGGGTGCTAACGGTACTCTTCAGTCAGAAGATCGTTCTTACATCAATCTGGAAGTGAAACAGCTCATGAGTGAAATTGACCGTGTAGCTTCCACAACAACATTCAATGAAAGAAAACTGTTGAATGGTAGCTGTTCTGCAGGTATCAAACTTCAGGTAGGTGCTGAGCAGTCACAGTATATCACACTGAGCATCACAGCAATGAACTGTGCAAAGCTTAGTCTTAGTGCAGCTGCTAATGCTAAGACTCAGAGTGCATCACAGAGTCTGAACAAGAGCGTAAAGAACGCTATTAAGAATCTCAATAAGCAGAGAGCTAAATTGGGTGCTGTTCAGAACAGACTTGAGCACACTATCAACAATCTGGACAATGTTGTTGAGAACACCACAAGCGCTGAGTCCTCTATCCGTGATACAGATATGGCTACAGAGATGGTTAGATACTCCAACAACCAGATCCTTGCTCAGGCAGGTCAGGCTATGTTGGCACAGGCTAACCAGACTAATCAGGGTGTATTGTCTCTTCTGGGTTAATCATTGCAAATTAATTAAAACTACCATAGGAGCTGACGAAAGTCAGCTCCTAATTTTTTAAGGAGAAATATTATTATGTTGGATTTTCCACAGGAATTTTTTTTGGAAGAGGTAAGAGAGGATTTTACAATCTGCAGTACCATGAAAGTGTTTTGGGCGGCTGAGTTGGAAGTGCTCCGGGAGATTTCTGAGGTATGCGAACGTCATGGTATACAGTGGTATGCGGCATATGGGACCTTACTTGGAGCGATCCGTCATGAGGGATATGTACCTTGGGACGATGATCTTGATATTTGGATGAAACGGGACGACTATAATAAATTTATGGAGGTAGCGCCGAAAGAACTTCCTGACGGTTATATAGTGGAAAGTCCGTTAACAGATAGAGGATATAAGGAGTTCCATTCCTGTGTTTTTAACTCAAGTTCGATCAGTGTAAGCGAAGAACGTCTTCGTAATTTTCACGGCTGCCCGTTTCTGGTGGGGGTGGATATTTTTCCCCTTGATTTTCTGCCAGACAATGAGGAAGACCGGGAAGGACAAAAGGCAATTTTTTATGTTCTTGGTTTGTCAGCGCTTCTGCTAAAGCAGGAAGAAAGGAATGAAGAAGAAGAAGCAGATCTACAGGATGCATTGGATACGATAGAAGAGGTATGCGGGGTAGATCTGGAGCGGGATAAGCGGCAGGGCGAGGTACTAGCTTCGGCTATTTATAAGGTAGCGAACCAGTTATGTACAAGCTTCACCGAGGCGGATGGAGACCAACTTGTGATGTATATGGATTATGCCAATTGGCCTCATAAAATATATAACAAAGAGTGGTTTGATGAGGTAATCCATCAGCCCTTTGAAGGACTCCTGATTCCTGTACCGGCAGGTTACGATGAAATCCTAAAGCGTATTTACGGAGACTATAATATACGTGTGAATGCCGGGGCAATGCATGATTATCCTCTTTATAATAAGCAGCTTAAGCATATCCGGGATGTTGTAGGAGACCTGGAGGAAAAATACGCGCGGTTGGATGAACTGATTGCGGAAGCAAAAAGAAAGCGCATGGAAGAACTAAAGGAGCAGTGATGTTAGATTTTCCCAGTGAATTTTTCAGGGCACAGGAAATAGAAGGATTTTTGGTGGATGCAACCATGAAAACCGTGTGGGCGGCGGAGCTGGAGGTACTTCGGGAGATTGCGGAAATCTGCGAGCGGCATGAAATTACCTGGTATGCGGCTTATGGGACGCTGCTTGGTGCGATCCGGCATGAAGGTTTTGTTCCATGGGATGACGATATGGACATCTGGATGGAGCGGGATGACTATATGCGGTTCCTCCAGGTTGCTCCGAAGGAACTGCCGGAGGGCTATATTGTACACAGCCCACTGACTGAGCTGGGTTATCTTCAGTTTCATTCCTGCATATTAAACGCCCGTTCTGTCAGTATAGAGCCGGGAAGATTACAGAATTTTCATGGGTGTCCGTTTGTGGTGGGGGTGGATATTTTCCCCTTGGATTATCTTCCGGCGGATGCAAGGGAGCAGGAAAGGGAGCGGGAAGTGTTTGATGTGATAAGCACCACTGCTACCATGGTAAATAAAGAGGAAAGAACTCTTGAGAATACGATAAAATTAAAGAACGCACTTTCATTTTTGGAAAATAAATGTCATATTTGCTTTAAGCCCTGGCTTCTTGCTCCGGAGCAAAAAGAAGCGCTTGTTTCAAAGCTATACTGGCTGGGTAATCAGGTGACAATGCAGTTTGGGAAGAGATCCAGTGATAACCTTGTAATGTACATGGATTATATCAACTGGAACCATAAAGTTTATCGGCGGGAATGGTTTGAGGATGTGGAATATGCGGCCTTTGAAGGCTTTGGGGTGCCGGTTCCTGTGGGATATGATTCTGTTTTAAAAATAATTTATGGAGACTATCATATGCGAATCAGAAATACAACAATGCATGGATATCCGATGTACCAGAAGCAGTTGGATCAAATGAGAGAGATGATTCGTAAATTGGAAACGGAGCAGGAATGAAATGCTGAGCTTTGGAGAAAATTTTTTTCAGGCGGAAATACGGGAAGATTTTCAGGTAGATGTGACCATGAAGACAGTGTGGGCAGCGGAATTGGAGGTCCTGAGTGAGATCGCGAAAGTATGCGAGAGACATGGATTGACCTGGTATATGGCCTTTGGGTCATTGCTTGGCACGGTAAGGCATCAGGGATTTATTCCGTGGGATGACGATATGGATATATGGCTGATAAGGGAAGACTATATGCAGCTTCTCACATATCTTCCAAAAGAGCTGCCCAAGGGATATGTTGTAAGAAGTCCGATGCTTGAAAGCTGGTATCCGGAATACCATTCCTGTATTGTCAACAGTGATTCGATCAGTATAGCTCCGGAACATCTGCAAAAGTTTCACGGCTGTCCGTTTATGGTGGGGATCGATGTATTTCCGTTGGATTTCCTAGAAGAAGATGAGGAAAAATCCTTTCGGATGAATCTGTTCAGAATGGCAAGACAGGCTGCCTTAATGATAAAGAGCAGAGAAATAAATGCAAATCTGGCAGAGATGTTGGATATACTGGAAAGACAGCGGGATGTCACTATTGACAGAAACGGATTATCGGAAACTGCCTCTGAGGATGAACGTAATGAACTGTCGGCAGGACTTTGGGGACTTGCAAACGAGATCGTTATGGGTGACGGCGGAAAAAAAGGTAATGAGTCAGGCAGACTGGCCATGTATTTGGATTATCTTAAGTATAACAAATTCTATCAGGCGTCTTGGTTCGAGGATGTGGAGATGATGCCATTTGAGGGATTTTCTGTGCCTGTGCCGGGAGGCTATGACCGGATTCTGCGCTCGACCTATGGGGATTATTCTGTATGTATTAAAAATACTACACTCCATGACTATCCGTTTTATAAAAAGCAATTGGAACAGTTACGACAATACGTGGCGGAGGTGGAATCGGCCAGAAAGAGGGAGCAATAATGCTGGAGTTTCCGGTAGATTATTTTCAAAATGAGGAACGGGAAGGTTTTTTGGTGGATAGCACCATGAAGACGGTATGGGCGGCCGAATTGGAGGTTCTAAATGAGGTCGCATGTGTCTGCGGCAGGCATGACCTGAAATGGTACGCTGCTTACGGCACATTGCTCGGAGCTGTCCGCCATCAGGGTTTTATCCCGTGGGATGATGATATTGATATTTGGATGAGGCGTGAGGATTATCGGAAGCTGTTAAATCTATTACAGGAAGAATTGCCAGAGGGTTATATAGTCAGAGCCCCTTTTGCCAGAAAGGGGTATCCGGAATATCAGGTATATGTGAACAACAGTGATTCGATCAGCATAGAACCGGAGCATTTACAGAGGTTTCACGGCTGCCCTTTTTACGTAGGAATTGATATTTTTCCGTTGGATGCAATTCCTTCTGATGAGAAGGTATCTGAAATGCAAAGAAGTATCTTTGCAAGCGCTCTTATGCTGCAGCAATTGGAATTTCAGGCAAAGAAGGGTGAGGGGAAACAACAGAAGAAAGAGCAGAGGGACGCAGAGGCGGCAATGCTGCAGATTGGCAGGCTGCTTGATATTCTAAAGAAGCAATACGGGATTAGCATTCATCGAAATCTGCGGCAAAAGGGACGTGAAGCAGAGCTTCTTAAGGAACTTTGGCATACAGCAGAGAGACTTCCGTTTTATAAAGGCCATCAAACAGGCAGCGCAGAGCCCAGCCATCAGATCGCAATGTACTTGGATTATTTGAAATTCGGAAAAGTATATGAGGATGCGTGGTTCGCGGAAACGGCATATTTGCCCTTTGAGGGATTTGACATTCCGGTTCCCGGGAATTATGATGAGGTCTTAAAGGCGATTTACGGGGACTACAGGAAACCTGTGCGGAGTGACGGGATGCATGATTACCCTTGTTATAAACGACAGCTTGAAGAACTCAGAAATAAAGTTGCGGAGATCGAAAAAGACCAAAATAAATAAACAGGTAGGGAAAATAAAATGTATTTTGAACTGAATGCATCTATGATGTGCGTAAATTTCGGTAACCTGGAAAAGGAAGTCCGTGAACTGAATGCGGGTGGAATCGATTCCTTTCATATAGATATTATGGATGGGCGGTATGTGCCTAATTTTGCCATGTCTTTAAATGATATGGCCTATATTGCATCCGCCACCTCAAAGCCTATGGATGTGCATTTAATGATTGAGCATCCAAACAATAACATTCATCTGTTTACGGATAAACTGCGCAAGGGGGACACGGTCTATATTCACCCGGAGGCTGAGTATCACCCTTCGACTACATTACAGAAGATTATCAATGCCGGTCTGGTTCCGGGAATTGCAATTAATCCCGGAACCAGTGTGGAGACGGTCATTGAGATGCTGCGTATCGTGGACAAAGTATTGGTTATGACAGTAAATCCCGGGAATGCAGGACAGATGTACATGCCGTATGTAGGGGAAAAAATCGAGAAACTGCTCCGGCTAAAAGATAAAATGGGCTTTAAGCTGTACTGGGACGGCGCCTGCAGCAAAGAAAAAATTATAGAATTTGCTCCCAAGGGAATGGATGGATTTGTACTTGGCACAACGCTGCTGTTTGGAAAGAAAAAACCTTATGGAGAAATTTTGCAGGATATTAGAAAGCTTAAATTTGATTAGAGGATTTTTAAATACTCTGTCCGAAGGCTGATCGCTTAGAAGGAGGCATGATCAAAATGAAAATAGGAATGCTTACATGGGATAGCTTTGGCAGGGAAGATATGCAGGAGGCATTCGCAGAATTGGGGCATAGCGTGGTAGGGTGCCCTTTTTCAGATCATGCGGAGCCGGAGGACGCAGCGGCAGTGAAAGCATTGGAGGGAAAGCTCCATGGGCTGTCTGTTGATTGTTTATTCTCCTTTAATTATTTTCCCATCGTGGCTGTGGTATGTAAAAATCTGGGGCTTCCTTATGTGTCATGGGTTTACGACAGCCCTCACGTGCGGATGTATCATTACTCCATAGTTTACCCCACAAATTATGTATTTGTATTTGACAGCGCTGTATATGAAGAATTTCACAGGGGCGGTATCGAAACGGTCTATTATCTGCCAATGGCGGCAAATACGAAGCGTTTGAAGAACATGAATGACTACGAGGGCTTTGGGAAGACAGGATGGAGTCCTGGACATGAGGTCGCGTTCGTAGGGGCCCTATACACGGAAAAACATCAGTTTTACCAGAGGATGACGGGAATATCTGACTATACCAGGGGGTATCTGGAAGGACTGATGGAGGCTCAGAAGCGGGTGTATGGATACAATTTTATACAGGAGCTGTTGCCGGATAAAATTGTGAAGGATATGCAAAAATCGCTTCCCATGCAGGTAAGGCTCGGAGGTGTGGAAACCATAGAATATCTGTTTGCACAGTATGTGATTAACCGCCAGATTACGGCATCGGAGCGGCTTGAGCTGCTGACAGAGGTTGCGGCAAAATATGGTCTGGATTTATATACGCCGGATGAAACGCTGCAAATAAAAGGATGCAGTAATCATGGTGTGGTGGATGTCTATTTCTATGCGCCTTATGTCTATAAATTGGCTGCCATAAATTTAAACATTACTTTACGGAGTATTTTGAATGGTATACCGCTCAGAGCTTTTGAAATTATGGGAGCAGGGGGATTTTTGCTGACCAATTTTCAACAAGATTTTCTTTCTTTTTTTAAACCGGATGAGGATTTTGTATATTTCGGAAGCAGAGCGGAGCTTTGTTCCAAAATCTCTTACTACCTGAAAAACGACAGAGAAAGAAAACAGATTGCGGAAAACGGACTTCGAAAAGTTGCTTCAGCACATACCTATATACACAGGGCGGAGGAAATGATCAGCTATCTAAACTAAGCGGTGGATTCTGCGATTTTGTGTCAGGGAGGGACAGATGAATATAGCGTTGATATTGGCAGGAGGAAGCGGAAGCAGATTCGGGGGAGATATACCCAAACAGTACCTTGAGGTGGAGGGAAAGCCGGTTATTGCCTACTGTCTTAGGACTTTTTCACAGCATGAGCAAATTGATAAGATCCAGATCGTGGCGGATGAGCAGTGGCACGCTTTTATAGAGAAATGTGCGTTGCAGGAAGGTTGTACCGGACTGCAGGGATTTTCTGCTCCGGGAGAGAACAGACAGTTGTCAATATGGAACGGGTTACAGGACATATTGGAATATGGCTGTGAGGAAGATGTGGTAATCGTGCATGACGCCGCAAGACCGTTGGTATCGGACAGGATTATCACAGACTGCTTAGAGACATGCCGGGAACATGACGGAGCGATAACAGTAATTCCTGTAAAGGATACGGTTTATTATGGAAGAGATGGAAGAATAGAATCCCTTTTGGAAAGAGATAGACTGATGGCGGGGCAGGCGCCGGAAGCATTTCGGGTGGGGCTCTACTATAAGTCCAATGAAAGGCTTTTGCCGGACAGGATTTTGAAGATAAACGGTTCAACGGAACCTGCCGTTTTAGCCGGTATGGATATAGGCTGCGTGGCAGGAGAAGAACGGAATTTTAAGGTTACCACAAGAGAAGATCTTGTTCGATTTCAACAGATTCTGCAGTCGGCTAAAGATCAGCCATAAAGCCGGTATGGAGGGGATAAAGATGAAGGCTTACGTATTACATGGAATTGGGGATTATCGATATGAAGAGATGCAGAAACCCTGCGCCGCTGCAGGGACTGTTCTGGTGCATGTGAAAGCGGCCGGCATCTGCGGGTCTGATATTCCCAGAATTTATAGAACCGGAGCGTACCAGCATCCGCTAATTCCGGGGCATGAATTTACAGGAGAAGTAGTAGAAGCGGGAGAGGGGATAAGCAGCAGTCTGGTTGGAAAGCGAGTAGGAGTATTTCCCTTAATCCCCTGTATGAGCTGCCCTCAATGTCAAAAAAAGCAGTACGAAATGTGCAGTAATTACAGTTACCTGGGCTCCAGAACCAATGGAGGATTTGCGGAATATGTACAGGTTCCGGAATGGAATCTGATTGCATTGCCGGATTCGGTTACAATGGAGCAGGCAGCGATGATGGAGCCTATGGCAGTGGCGGTGCATGCCATACGCAGGGCATGTCCTTCCCGCACGGATACAATTGCAGTGTGCGGGCTGGGGACCATTGGCTTATGCATCGCCATGTTTTTGCAGGAGATGGGATGCCGTGAACTGTATGTGGCAGGAAATAAAGCCTTCCAGAGAAAGATGGCGGAAAATATCGGTATCCAGGGGGAAAACTATTGTGATATTCGATATGAGGATTTCCCGGGATGGCTTTTGGATAAAACAGGCGGGATGGGTGTAAACATATTTTTTGACTGTGTGGGAAAAAATGATGTATTAAAGCAGGGAATAAGGAGCCTGTGCGTGGAGGGAAGGATGATGCTGGTTGGGAATCCCGCATCAGACGTTGCTTTGGAGAAGAATCTGTACTGGAAAATTCTCCGCAGCCAGATACGACTGATCGGAACATGGAATTCCTCTTTCACCCATGAAGAAAACGATGACTGGCATTATGTTTTAAAGCGGCTGGAGGAGGGAAAAGTAAACCCGGAAAAGCTGATCACCCATCGGATGAGCATGGAATCGTTTATGGAAGGCTTTGAGATCATGCATACAAAGAGCGAGGATTACATTAAAATTATGATGTTATGTGAAGGATAAACAATTTCATTTAATGATTTGTCTCGTCCTCCTCGATCATTTCCAGGATTTTAACGGCACGATTTTTCCAGGTGTGTTGCTGCAGCGCCTTTTTAAAGCCATTATCCGCGATCCTTTTTCTTTTCCTTTCACAGGTAAGCAGTTTCTTTATCTGTGCGGGAATTCCCTGTAAATGATTCAGGTCGAATAACAGAATATCCTCCCCGTCTGTGAAGTTATTTTCCAGAAAGGCAGTTTTGTCCGTAATGACTAATGCTTTTTGCAGCATTGCATTGGCAATTCGCTCGGTAAATCCATCCTTATGCCATCTCATGACATTGAGAGAGAGTTTTGTCCTGGCATAAACTTTAAGGGCATCTTCTCCATATACGGTTTCATGGCGAATCAGTGAAAGATGTCCCCGCAGGGGGCTTTCATCCCATGTATTACCAAAAACGTGTACGTTAATTCCGGCATCCAATATAGTTTTAATAACTTTGTTACGGTAGTAATTGGCCAGTTCAGTTATCACCCAACGCTCCCGGTGGAATGCAGTGAGAAATTCGTTTTTGGTGTAGGAAATTCCATAGTAATCCAAGGCCCTTTTAAATGCCTGTTCAGGAGTTTCCGTTAAGTACCTGCGCATATATAAGATATATCGATTCACAAAACAGGCCCTCTGCCTGTCAGCGTCCCTGATAATTTTCAGGCTTTCTGTGGGACCTTTCCCGTAGCTTCCAAGGAACGAAATTTCATAATCTCTTTCTTTTTCCTCGTATAGAGTGCATTTCCCTCCGGGAGGCAGAAATCTTGCGGGATGATCAAAATATTCTTTTATAAATCCTGCATAATTTCCATCAGGGGTCAAAGCAAATAGGCGGTCTGGTTTTTGTTCCAGATAGCTTCTCAGCCAGATTGGATGGTCAAATAAAAAATTATATTTGGGACCTGATATTCCATTATGGACAAATTCGCCTGTTTTCCATTTAGCGTAAAACATATTGGTCTGCATACCGATTACTGCCTTGAATCTTTTTTGTACATAAAAGCGGATCTCTTCGAAGGCTTGCTTTGAAGAATCAAAGTATTCAATCGTTTGTCCAAGTTCTTCAAAAGAATGCCCGAGTTCTGCGCTAAATGTGTCCAAGATATTGTAACACAAGTCGCAGCCTGTGTAGATTAAGACAGGCTGTGTGCAATCATATAGATAATAGAATTCCTTGTCACGTGAAATCATTCGCTCCAAATACGTTATCAGCTTATCTTTTTCTGCGCAAGATGAAAGAATGCCCAGCACTGCATCTTCAAAAGCATTCATGGCAGATAACTCCTGCTGGTATCTGCTGATCAAGTAGCAGTCTGTTTTTAAATCTCCATCTATTTCTCCTTCCCCTGTTTCTTCGCCCCTATCCCTTTCTCCGGTATGTTTTTTTCCTTCGGGTATTGAAGCCGGTAGCTGTATCCAGGAAGTATGGGAAGTTTCTTCCTGCATAAATTGCGCTCCTTCTTCCCTGCCAAGCAGGTAAACTTTGTATTCCCGGGCAATCCGAATAAGTAGTTCATAATTTCGCTTTGCTTTAAGCCTGTAATTTATACCGCCCACGGCACTAAGAGCTTTTTTCAGAATCCATATATCGCCTACTATTAGTCTTTCATCTAATAATATTTCTTCGAAGGAAAGTTCTGTTTTTAGGGAATTTTCGCTGATGCAGATTGCTCCTGTTAATTCTGTCATTCTTATTCACCTTATCTCCGTTTCTCAGTATTTTGTATATGCAAACATACTATGTCTATTTTTAAAATAGTATACTTTAGCTTAAGTGTAATATCAACTGTGGGATTGTTTTTTGAGAAAGCTGCCGCATCTCGGGTTATTACGATTGCCGCAGCCATATGAAAACACAAAAGCGGAACTAATTACGTAATAGGTCTACTCCCAAGGCGTTGAACAGTTCCCCATCCTTTTTTGATACTTCCGAAATAATGTATTTTTCCTTATTTAATACACCTGCCGTATAAACTTTATAGATATTTTTGGCTATCATTATGATCTCATTCGGGGTCCATTCACTGTCCATCCCGCTTTTCCTGATTGCCAATACCAGGGAATAGAAATACAAAAGGCTCACATGGTTTATAAATGTCCAGCCCAGCATACTTTCATTGTTTCGCTGGGAGGATGCACCCATATCCATCGAATTCTTCAGATAGTCAAAACACTGCTCAATGTCCCATTAATAAGCATTCATATTATCCGGTACGGATTTCACTTTGCGATAAAAAGTAGTTCTTGAGAAATTACAGAGTTTAGCAGCTTCCTGAGCATTTATTTCCTTTTCCAGCCATTGGTTATAAATTTGTTCAAAATTTTCCGGAGCAATTTTGGGTGGCCTGCCAAATTTCACACCCTTTAGCTTGGCAGCCTCAATGCCTTCCCTTTGCCTTTGCCTGATTGCGCATCGCTCATTTTCGCTTACATAACTTAAAAGACTTAATACAAGATCTGCAATTAATGTTCCCAGCAGATCCTTTCCCCTTCTGGTATCCAAAAGGGGCATATCCAGTACGACAATATCCACACCTTTTTGCTTGGTCAGTATCCGCCATTGAGCCAGTATCTCCTCGTAATTCCTTCCCAGCCGGTCTATGCTTTTGATGTAAAGTACATCATTAGATTTCAGCTTTTTAAGAAGTTTTTGGTACATGGGGCGGTTGAAGTCCTTTCCGGACTGCTTTTCCACGTAAATATTCTGCTCCGGTACCTGTACCTGGCTCATGGCGATCATCTGACGATCTTCATTTTGTTGTAGCGTGCTGACACGTACATACGCATATACATTGCTCATCTTATCCTCTCGCTTTCCTTGTATTCCCATATATTTCCATATTTGGTAGTTTGATTATACTATAACTACATATGGGATTCATGATTGGGAGAACAAAAGGTATATACAAAAGCAATTAGCGCTTTTGGAGAAGTTTGGGCGATGAGAATGTGGATTAAGAGTTAGAGGAAAGAACAGGCTAATAGGTATGTATTTGAATGATTTGAAATATATTGCCTACAGCTCGTCTATGGAGAAATTTTAAAGTAGAACTGCCTACAGAACACATGGTATTATGTCCACACTTTCCAAGGAGCATTCCCGCTTGCCCATAATAATTCCAGCTTTTCTCTATCTCTTAAAGTATCCATACATTGCCAAAAACCATCATGCTGATACGCCTTGACTTGCCTCTCGTCTGCCAGTTTTTCAAGAGGCTCTTGTTCAAAAATAGTGCTATCACCTTCCAGATACTCAAATATCTCGGGTTCCAAAACCATATATCCCCCGTTGATTCTGGCCCCATCTGCATGCTGTTTTTCGCGGAAAGATATGATATCTGCATCATTATCAATATCTAAAACTCCAAACTTCTGGCCGGAGTAAACAGATGTCAAAGTAACAATCTTGCCGGCCGCTTTATGAAAGCTGAGAAGCTCTTTCATATTTACATCACAAACACCGTCTCCATAGGTCATCATAAAGGATTCGTTTGCGGTATATGGGCGGATACGTTTAATCCGCCCACCTGTCATAGTATCCAGACCTGTATCCACTATGGTCACTTCCCATGGTTCTGACACGTTATTATGTATGGTCATGTCTCCGCCATTCCTAAAATTAAATGTCACGTCACTATTGTGTAAATAGTAATTGGCAAACCATTCTTTAATAATATTCTGCTTGTATCCGGCACAGATAATAAAATCATTGAAGCCCCATGCAGAATATCCCTTCATAATGTGCCAAATAATCGGTTTGCCTCCGATCTCGATCATAGGCTTTGGCTTTAAATGACTTTCCTCACTGATTCGGGTTCCGTATCCCCCGGCTAAAATAACTACTTTCATTTTTGCTATTGCTCCTAACTGCTTCCAAATCGTTTTTACATTGTCATTGCCATGTTTCAGCATATTTTTCTTTAAATTCTTTAAAACTCATCAATTGGGAATCCCTAGGAGATACAATCGGATGATTTGTTTCCCACTGGATATTTAATTCTTTATCATCCCATTTTATTCCTGAATCATAACTTTCTAAATATTTACCTATGCACATATAAGAAGTAATGGCTTCTTCTGATAAAACTTCGAAACCATGTGCAAACCCTTTCGGTATCCATAGGCTCAAATGGTTTTCATCTGATAAAATTACATCTATGTACTTGCCAAACGTTGCGGAATTTTTTCTTAAATCTACAATAACATCTTTTATGGTCCCACGGATGACTCTTACTATTTTAGACTGCGGCTTTTGAGTTTGAAAATGCAGGCCCCTTATCACTCCACATTTAGAAGAAGATTCAAAGCTTTCATAGATATCAGCTTGAAGGCCCCACTGATCAAAAATATCTTTTTCATAGTTTTTTAGGAAATATCCTCTTTCGTCCTGAATATAAAAAGGAGAAATGAGCTTTGCTCCTCGTATAGCTAAATCCTGAATTTTAAAATCCATCTCTCAGCCTTCCTGTTTTATCCATTCACCGGTTATCTGAATACCCTTTTTAAAGGGTATTTCAATCTTAAATCCCATGCCATGCAACTTGTGTGTATCAAACTCTTTATATGTAAGCGCTGCACCTTTAAATGCAACTTCTCCAAATGCCAATTCAGAATCACTCTTTAATACCTCTTTTGCCTGTAGAATATATTGCTTTAATGGTCTTGGAGTTTGATTACCAATGTAATAAGAAGAACAACTTTTTCCCTTTTGCGCAGCTAAAACAATTCCCTTAACAGCATCCGTTACATAAATAAAATCATATAATTGCTCTGCGGTTGTAAGTGGAATTCTCTGATTAGATATCATCTTCCGCAAAAGCTGGTTTAAGAATCGAGCCGATTTTTCACCCACGCCATAAATATTAGATATAATGATATTGATATAATCTATATTTTCTCGGACTGCCAGCGTTTTCGCCATAAGATCAGCTGTTAATTTTGAAATACTATACATATATCCAGCTAGAGGCTCGGCCCCATCCCGGGGAACGTAAGCCATTGCTTCATATTCCATAATGCTTCCGAGATTAATAAATCTGCGGCATGATAATCGCTTTGCAAGACTTACGGCTTCGCAGGCAACATAACTATTTTGGAGCTGTAAACTATAATCCGCCCTATCCATACCTGATGTCCCGGCCCATGCTAAATGAAAGAAATAATCATAATTATCAAACTGAAAATGATACTTCTGTAATTCTTTGTAATAAATCATGTCGCATTTTATTATATCTATATTCCCTTTCCATGTATCCGGAACATTTTCTAAAGAGCGTATAATGGCTGTCATATCAAATCCAGCCTGATATAATTCTTTTACTAACCATTGGCCAATAAACCCTGTTGCCCCCGTTATAATGGCTCTCATATTCACCTGCAATCTGTATTTTTATAGTCAAATTTATTTGTTTCCACTAGATTTAATTTGTTTCAAAAAAATGTTTTTGTGCCATTACTAATTTATATTGCTTATTATGCATAAAGTATACTGTCATCAAACGCTCTGCCAAAAATCCAATATAACGATTTTGGTAAATATCTTCTTTGACTCCACTTTTTTCTTCACAATAAAAAAGAATCGGAAAAAGCCATTGGCAGTACTGATCTAATATTTCCTTGCGGGCAATTAACATATTATAGGCAAAATAATAAATTCCATCCTGTAATTTATGTGTAGTGTCCAAATATTCAGGATAAAACTCTCTTATTGCTGACAGCATGACATCCCAATCCTGCTTTAGATGATCTTTACAATACTGCTTTCTGACTCCAGAAAAGTTCAAAACAGGAGTAGTAACTACCACATCAATATCTGATGTAATTAATTGCTCGGCTTGATCTTCACTGATATTAAATCTTCGCCGATAATGGCTTAATCCCGCGTATTTGGATTTATCATTTTTCCATATCCAGTAAAGAGCTGTAAGTTCACAATAACGTGGGTTCTTTTTTGATATGTTTTCGCCTTTGTTATCACGGATAGGGAATATTTTTTTACTAGTTAACGCAGCGCCGACCTGAATCGGAATTTCGAACTTTTTAAACGGAACTTCCTCCTTTAATATTTTATCTGTTACACTGTGTGCAACATAAATATGCAATTCTTCATTTAATGCTTCCTCGAGAGTGACAAAAGATATATCATATTCTTCTTGATGTTCATAAAACCAGTTTCCGCGGATACTGTTCCATAAATCACTGTCAAAGGATATAGGAATTAAATTAGAAAAACCATTCTTCTGAAGTTTCTCAACAGCTTTCATAAGATGTTTTTCATGAAGGGCAACTAGTATAATATCGTTTTTGTAGGGAGCTGCATGCTTCAAATCGATAATAGGTATACCTCCTATTTCTGTAGGGTTATTATCCATAGACTCGACAAGAAAATTATCAATTCTTAAATTGTAGGGAGAATCACTCAAACATGTCATTAATGCTTTCCCCATTACCCCAGCCCCATAAATAATTATTTTATGTGACGAATCAAAATTTTTAGTATATTTATTTTGATAAAACATCTTTCCGCATCCTCATACCATTTTAAAAAAATTTCGAATAATGAGCCGTTTTTAGGTGTAACAGCGGCTTATGGATTCTTTAATACTTCTGCATATACTTTGATAATTTCGTTTACATTATGCTGTTTTGAAAATAACTCCATTGCTTTGCTTTGTCCTGCTCTTGCTATTTCATAAATCTTATCATCGGTATTCATAGCCTGTATTATTTTTGCAGTTAAGTCACCAGGATCACCGAATTTGTATAGAAAACCAGTTTTTTCATTTTCTATAATTTCTACCGTTGCACCTGTATCAGCACCTATCACCAAACATCCAGCCAGCTGCGCCTCTACAGTTACCCTCCCAAAGGATTCTGACTTAGAACAGACAATCACAATATCCGCCCAACCATACCATTTATTCATTTCACTGCTACGTCCATAAAAAACAACGTAATTTTTAAGGGCATTATCCTTTACAAACTTTTTCAACTTTTGGGCATATTCAGGATCTTCATTACCAACAAAGGCGATCTCAAAATCAGAGTACTTCTGTTCCAGCAGTAACAGCGATGCATCCAAAAGCTGTTTTTGTCCCTTTAACGGGATTATCATTCCAGGCATAAGAATTTTTACTTTTTTGCCCTTCATTAATGAATGTTCTTTATTGTAATAGGCCTTTACATCTATACCTTCGTAAATTCTGTGTACAATAGACGGCTGCAAAGCAGGGTAACATTTCCTGATGTAATCAGAAACAACAATGACTGCCGCCGAACGATTGATCAACCGCATTGCATTGTCTTCGTCTATGAAACAATAACCCTGTTCTTTTATGTACTCCCTAAGATGCCATATAACAGGTTTCCCTTCTCTTTGCGCGGCAACGGCTCCTACATATGTATAAGTAGTATTATTATGTATAAGTTTTATTTTAAATTTTTGAATTAAATTTTGAATTTCTTCAACTGCACACTTGTTCACGTCTAAATTAGGGAAATTAATGCTTTCAGTTTTAACCAACCAGTCTCTTGATAAAACATATGTAAAATTTATATTCCGTTCTCTTAATAATACTTCTCCGGTTCCATATGCAGGCAGGACAACCAATGTGGAAATGCCACGCCTGTTTAACTCCTGATTAACGTCTGCCATGCACAAAAATGCTCCAGAAGAAGCGTTATTGTCCGATGACACAAAAAGTACATCTTTATCCCCTTCTATAACAGGATGTTTCAAATTATAATTTCTGACATAAGCCTGCTCCATTTCTTCAAAAAGTCCGCTATCAATTATATCAAAATCATAATAATGGTGTGCTTGTAGTGTTCGTATAATTTCCTTATGCGCACCAGACAAGGTTGCGATAATAATATGGGCATGATCATATTCAGGATAAGATTTCAACTCTCCTATGCTGTATACCACCTGGCCTAAATAAGATATATTTTTCCTTTCTTTACGGGAAATAATAAACGCTATCCTTTCCCGTAAAATATTTTCTGCTAACAATCGGTCAAAAACCAGGCTACCTACCATCCCTGCACCATAGATTAGGATCTTATTTTTCGTATGCTTTAATTTTGATAATAATTCCTCTTCTTTCATTGGAAATTCCTTTTATAATACAAACAAATTTTATATTGACATCAATCTGATAACATCAATAATATCCTGAATGCTATATGCAGAATTATCATATGGAAATACTTGAACATTTTCAGGAATGTTTTTTCTTACTTCGTTATGGTAAAATTCTCCCAGCGAAAGAATAATTTTTGCGGTCTTTTTTATAGTAATAAATTGTTTAATGTCAATTAGAGGTATATTCCATCCAGCTACAGAAACACTTTCTTCATTTTTTTCTGTAACAACAAATCCGTCTATATGCCATCCCGCATCTTTTAAATATTCTCCTATAATTTTTCCAAATTTACCAGCACCATAAAGATAAAGTCTGCCTTCTAAATGTAAAAAAGAAGCTATATCATTTTTAATCTGCTGCTCTTTCTTTTTGATTTCAAGATTATTGACTATCTCTTCTTTGACTTTATTAATATACTCAGGCTTTTCATCTACTAATAATTTCCACCCATCTTTTCTCATTTCTTTTAAAGCTTTTTTCATGTCAAAAAAATTGGCTGAATTAGCACTGATTGCAATATCGCTTATACCATATTTAAATGCATACTTAGGTAATGAACCCCATAGTTCCGGTACAGCAAATGGATGATGCGGAACATATGTATATATTCCTTTTTCCTTACACGAAAATGACAAACACATGTCTTCACCCACATATTTAAACTCGTCCTTATATTTCCGGGCCAGCATATCCTTTAGAAATGCTGTTTTTATAAACCAGGAATGTCCTACAAAATCCACTTCTAATGTCTGGTCATTAGCACTGTGCCACCCAATATTAATCATTTTTTCAGTGGGGTAACCTTCTATATCCTCCAATAGTATTCCATTTGTTCCATAAACAGCGTCCTTTTGCAGCATATGCATAATGCAATTTTCAAACCATCGTCTGCCCGGTATCGTATCATCATCAAATATACATACATATTCTGTCTTGGCTGCTTCTAAAGCGTATTCAAATCTTCCCCAAACGCCCAAATTTCGATCAGCAATATAAACATCATCAAATTCTTTTAAAATTTCATTATCCAGACTTATTTGATAATAAGATTCTATCCCATCTTTAAACAAGTAAATATGTTTTGGCTTAACTGTTTGGTTACGAACGGCCTCTATCTGCTTTTTTAATGTTTCTGGCCTCTTATATGATGTCAATACAACATCAAAATTATGTTTAAAATGTTCTTTTGGGTACATCCAGCAATTTCGAGTTGAAAATGAACTTCCCTTTAACATAAAGGGCCTGGTTATTTTATTATGTATAGCGAAATCCAAACTGCTCCCAAAGTCAATATAACAATTATCGGGATTATTTTTAAATAATTCCATTATAAAAATTTGTGCAAGAGGTCCTGCGGAAATTACATATAAAAGATTTTTTCTATCCCCTATTTCATCAATTATATTCCGAATTAAATTCTCGGCTTTATTTTCCCAAAAGCTGACGCAATTATCATCAACAAAATAATGTTTTATTATATTTAATTTGCCAAATTTTTTCCCTTTTCCAGCGTAATTCGTAATTAAAACTGCATCTCTTTCCAAATTACTAAAATCATGTTTAAACCTTTCGAAATTTGCATTTATAAAAATATTAGAGAATGAAATATTGTTGTTTGGAATATGATCCAAATACCAGCTATATGCTTCAAAATCACAACATGGGCATGAAATTCCATATGTAATTCTAGGATCTATATATAATAATGTGGACTGCAGTTTTTTTCCCAATTCTGTAATGCCAAGCGGGGCATGCCAACCTTCTTGTGCATGTATTTGTTTTCCGGTCATTAAACCATATTCGCCATCAGCGCATCGGATAAAGGTAAAGTTTTCTTTATTTAAAAGCTTATTCCAAATCCTCTCATATTCTGCCCTTAGTGTAATGATATGTTCAGATGTGAGTATTTTTTGATCTAATTCCCAACAGTTTTCCGCTTTACATGATATATAAAAATCATTTTTTCCCATTTCCATAACGTTTTCCTTTTTCATTTTCAAATTCTTTTGTTTTTAAAACATTAATAAAAGGTCCCCATTTATTTAGAAATAAATCATAATTTTTTTTTGAATTATTTTGTTCCTGACTAACAGTAACTCCTTCAAAATGAATAACCTCACTAGATTGAGCAAGATAAAACAATTTGTAACCTTGATATTTTAATTTCATGCACAAGTCATTATCTTCATAGTATGCCGGTAAATACTCGGTACTATAGCCTCCGACATACTCCCATGCCTCTTTTAATATCATCATATTTGTTACAAGTAAAAAGTCAACTTCCTGTGTCCTGTCTTCAACCCAAAACAGTTTCCCCTCTGAATTATATTTTTGGGCAGTTGCAATAGGAATTTCATCATTGCATGGCAAAATAGTTTTCGCGGAAACAGCAATAGCTTTCTTGTTCAAAAGTACTTTTAAAAAATTTTCCAGATAATAATCATTTTGAACTAAAGTATCATTTCCTAATAAATATATATACTTTCCTTTTGCGTACTTAATAGTTTCATTACAATTCCCCAAGTAATACAGATTTGTTTTGTGATGAATTACTTTTATACCTTTAAATATCCTATCTGCTATACGCGTCTCATCTGTTGAACAATTATCTCCTAGTATAACTTCAAATGGGACATTTGTTTTGCGCTTATAGATAGATTCAATACAATTATAGGTATAATTCCATTCGTCTTTGGCTGTTACTACAATGCTTACTATGGGCCTTTCTGTTTCGGAGAACTGCAAAACAGGATATGTTGTTCGTTTGATAATAAACATATCCTTTCTCCCATATACTTCGGTGACACCCTTTGCATATAATCTTTCTTTTATTATTTTAAAGTTGTTACATCCTACAATTGCTATAATTCCTTTTTCTTCATTTAGATACGCTTCCGAAACTATTCCAATATTTTGAAACTTTTGCCCTTGTAGTGCCGGATTATTATCAATTATTTTTTCAATATGTATATTTTCTCTTAACAATTGACTGACAATTTTCTTACCATCGGCTCCCAAACCATATATAATAATTTGCTTTGAAGTATTTTTTAAATAGTTAATCATGTAATTCCTCATTTGATTTCTTTTTTGCAATGACAACCAAATCCATATTTGTTCTAAATTGCTTACAGCATATCAGTTCAAATGTATTTGCATATTTAAAGAATTCTTGCAACATAGCAATATTAGGATATATAGTATGAGTTTTATCATAATTTCCAGGCCAAGTTGAATAGCCATCAGGAATAAAAATTACCAAGTATCCGCTTTCTTTCAATACCAGAGATGCTTCTTTGAGAGCTGTAATAGGCATACTACAATGCTCAAAAGAATGCGAACCGCAAACCAAGTCAAATTTTATTCCTTTTATTTTTTCATTTACTGTTTGCTCTAAATTTTCCCATCCTCCAGAAAATATTTTATTATAAAAATCTCCCCATTTATTTCCATTAAAATCAATTACTCCATGAGTATAGTTAAAATCTACCCCATACCAGTTCTTATACTCACTTTCATAAAATAATGGTAAATTGCCCGGACCAATTTCTAAAATATTGCTCTCTTTATTAATAGTACTAATATTATCAAGTATAAACTTTCTCATATATTGCTGAGGATCCTGATCTTTTCCATAAATATAAGCACCCATTTTTCTGACAGTAAACAAATAATTTATAGCATCTGTACAGTCTTCAGTATCATATTTGTTATTATAATATTTTGCGCAATTTTCTCCGTTTCTTAACATTTGCGCCTCTTTACAAAATAACAAAACATCATTTAAAAATGTCTTTTCTATTTTTATACTGTTTTTTATAAGCAAAACATTAGCATACCATTCTATTTTTTCTTCATTTATTTTGTATTTAACTTTCAGGATATTTTTCACTTCTAAATATGTATCCCAAGAAGTTGAAACAATTATTTGGGATATATTGGTGGAAAAGAAAACCTTAGGGTCACAAATTTCCAAATCTCGATATTTCTTCCCCCACAATTTTTCTTGAGAATCAACCAGCAAAATATCATGAACATTGTTTCTGAGCAAAGTGTCAATATATTCTTTACCAATATTTCCTATTCCATAAATGATTTTCATAATATTGTTCCTATGTTTAAAACAAATTTTTTGACAATATATTTGCAATTCTTTTCGAGGCATTTCCATCGCCATATGGGCTATCACTGTTTTGCATTTTCAGGTAAGCTTTTTTATTATTAATTAATTCAAGGGCTGCCTGAACAATTGTATTTTTGTTAACCCCAACTAATTTGGCAGCACCCGAAGTGATCACTTCTGAACGTTCTGTTTCTGTCCTTAGAACCAGAATTGGTTTCCCCAAAAAGGGGGCTTCTTCTTGTAAACCACCAGAATCAGTCATAACCATATAACATTTATTTAACAAATTATGCATATCAAAAACATCAACAGGGTTAATCAGCGATAATCTGTCAACATTCTCTAAATGTGTAAAAACAGTTTCCCGAACATTTGGATTTAAGTGTACAGGATATATAACCCATACATCTTCATGCATCGCTATAATTCCTTTTACAGCTTTACAAATTTCTGATAACGCGGTCCCCCAATTTTCTCTTCTGTGTGCTGTCATTAATATGACTTTATACTTTTTATAATCTATAAAATTAAGCTTGTTTTCATGAAATATATAATTGTTCTTTATTGTAGTTGAAAATGAATCAATAACTGTGTTTCCTGTAACAAAAATATTGTCGTTTATACCTTCCTTAATTAAATTTTCTTTATTCAGTTCTGTTGGCGCAAAGTGATATGTTGCGATACGATCCGTCATGAGCCGATTCATTTCCTCAGGATAAGGTGAATATTTATTACCAGTTCGCAAACCGGCTTCTACATGTCCCACCGGGATTTTAAAGTAAAAAGATTGAAGAGCCGCCGCAAAAGAAGTTGTCGTGTCTCCATGAACCAAGACTAAATCCGGATATTCTTTTTCAAGAACTTCTTTGAGGCCACACAAGGTGGCTGAGGTAATATCTGACAATGATTGATTTTCTTTCATAATATGCAAATTATAATCTGCATTTACCTGAAAACACCCCATTATTTGTTTCAACATAAATTCATGCTGTCCTGTCAGGCATACTTTGATTTCTAATTCAGATCGCCTTTTTAATTCTAATACAAGAGGGCACATTTTAATTGCCTCAGGCCGGGTTCCAAATACGATTAATATTTTTTTCACTATTTCTTCCTTATCACTTCCTTAATATTATGGAAGTATTTCCTTATTTAAAAGTATAAATATACACAAACTATCCAATTCCAAAACCTATACTTTTTGAAACTATTTTCCTCGCGGTCAATTTGCACAGCCAAATTATAGAAATACTTGTATTTTTGAATATAATATGTTAGAATCAACATGTTTTAAGATTTAAAAATTTAGTACCAAAAAGTATATATATAGCATCATATCCTACACTGGACATAGTGGGTAAGTGGGTAGACGCCTTATAGTTTCTAGCGCTGGCGCTGAGGGGGCAGAATACCTTCTTGATTATAAGGGGTACGTTTGCTGAAAGTCATATGCGGCTACCAAACGTGCCGCATATTTCACATATATTTATCAATAGTTCTTGAAAGCTAATAAACTTTCTTTTAAAGAGAAACTAAAAAAATTTTGGAAATATGGGCTACAAAAAGTTTCTGAGATTGATCAAATGAAGAAATGGAGGTGGAAATATGAGTATACAAATCAGCCGGGATGATAATGAAAGGATCCATATTGTTTATGTTTCGCACGATGAATCCGGACAATATGGAAAATATGAAGCGGCATCCGTTTATTCAGCTTTATGCAATACTGCATATAAAATCCATTTGCATGTTTTGACAGATAGAACATTAGCTGATTCTGCTAAAAAGGAAATAGATAGAATTGCTGCTGAATTTGGCGCCTTGGTTTCTTACTATGACGTGAATTTAAATGAGAAATTCTATGGACTTCCATCTATTGAAATATTTTCTATTGGAACTCTATATCGGTTATATATAGATCAGTTTATCAATGCGTCAAAAGTCATATATCTTGACGGCGACACACTCGTAAATATGGATATTAGTAATTTGTGGAATATGGATATGGACGGCAATGTTATTATGGCATGTCAGGACGAGGGATTTGCAAGAGGCTGGGCGGAGTACGCCTTTTTTGATGATGGCGTATATTCTAAAGAGTCGTATTTCAATGCCGGTGTGTTTGTATTGGATTTGTGTAAATATAGGAAAGAATATAAATCTCTTGAAGAAGAGGCAATTGGTTTTTTTCAAAAATATCCAACGTGCAAATATCTTGATCAGGATGTTCTAAATTATCTTTTTAGGGATAAAGTCAAATTTTTACCAAGAAATTATAACGCCTACATAGCAGGTGAGAGGACGGATGGCATAGAGGAGGTTAAGGAGTATATTTATCATAGTGCCAGTGAGTTGGGAAGGATAAAATACAATAAACGCGATTGTTTTGATGATTTATTTTGGCGCTATTTTGGCCGGACAAAATGGGGAACAGGGGTGGAATTAGAGAAATTTTACCAGGATAAATTGTTGAAAAAACAAGAATTGTTAGAGTGGACGTTAAATGCTTATCACAAAATAAGCAAAGGAAGCCTTGTTTTTTGGGGGACTTCCGGCGCTCTGCATGACATCATCAAGAGTAAATTTTCAGTTGATAATTCCCGTGATATTTATGTGGACAATAATGTGCTGATGTGGGGAAACTCAAAAGATGGTATGAGAATATGCGCACCGCATCAGTTGAAAGAGATGGATTTTCCTTTTTCTATTATTGTTTTATCCAAAAATTATAAGCCTATTTGTAAGCAGCTGCTTGCATTAGATTTTAAAGAAAATGTTGATTTCTATGACGGAAGTAAATTTTTAAAAGAGGATGAAGGGGGTTATCCAGAGTGGAACATCCTGTAGAAGTAAAAGGAATAAAAAAAATCCTTTTACTAGGAGGCAGCGGTTTTATTGGGAAAAATCTTGTCAAACAATTGATTGAGGATGGGTATGATATAACCGTTTTTTCGAGAAACGCAGATACCGATTTGTACTTACGGAAATTCCTTCCGAAAGTTCATCTGATCTCTGGAGACTTTGCTCAATATGATGTAAACCAGTTTAAGCAAGTTATTGAAAAGATGGATTGTGTGATTCATATGATCAGCTCTACAAATCCATCGAACATGAATGTATTGTATGAGTTTGAAAGCAGCGTGATCCCAACGATAAAACTTTTAAATGCGTGTGTTGAGGGGAAAATAAAAAAATTGATATATATTTCTTCCGGCGGAACTGTCTATGGAGCGCCAAGGTATATACCAATAGATGAAGGACACAGAACTGAGCCGATTTCGGCATATGGGATACATAAACTGTCGGAGGAGAAGTGTATTGAATACTATGGAAAAACCTATGGCCTTAATTATATCATTCTGCGGCTGGCTAATCCGTTTGGAATTGGACAGAATCCCAAATCTAATCAAGGCGCAATAGCGGTTTTTCTTGCGAAGGCTTTAACTCATGAACAGATTGTTATTTGGGGAGATGGAAGCGCGACTAGAGATTATGTATATATTGAAGACGTAATTGATGCATGTACACGGCTGATAACGTATTGTGGGAAAGCACGGATTTTTAATGTGGGAAGTTCGAAAGGCTATTCAATCAACCAGATAATAAGAATCATTGGAAGAGAACTAAAACTTTTGCCATTGCTGGAGTACAAAACCGGCAGAATACAAGACGTTTCTGCAAACATTCTGGATATAGCGTTACTGAAACGAGAGGTAGAGTGGACTCCTAAAATTCAAATAGAAGAGGGAATTCATAGAATGGTACAGGCATGGGATGCTCAAAGTCATGAATTTAGGATAGGGTGACAAAAATGATACATATATGTTTTCCATTATATGATCCGGATGGAACTTACAGCAAAATGGATGGAACTGCTATTTGCTCTGTGCTGGAGCATACATCAGAGAATGTGATAATTCATTTGCTTTGTGATGATACATTGACTCCGGAAAATAGATTCAAATTTGAAAAATTAGTTAAAAAATATGAAGCCAAAATCGAATTCCATAAAGTTGAGGTCGATGCAAAATTCGCCGATCAGCCCATTTTACAGATAATAACGATTGGAACATTACAAAGATTATATATTCCTCAATTGATCGATTCAGATAAGGTCATCTATTTTGATGCAGATCTCATAATTAATCTTGATGTAAAAACACTTTGGGACATTGATCTTGCCGATCATGCGATTGCGGCCTGCCATGATGATGCCCTTTTTGAGGGATGGAGAAAATACGAATATATTGAAAATCATTTTTTCAATCGTGAAAAGTATTTTAATGGCGGTGTGCTTGTCATGAATTTGAAAAAAATAAGAGAGGAATATAGCCTTCTTGAGCAAGTATCTGATTTTTTTCAGAATTATAAGGAATGTGAATACGCTGATCAAGATGCTATGAATTATATTTTTTCGGACAGAGTGATGATTTTGCCGCAGAAATTTAACTTATTTGTATCGGGCAGGAGAAGAACACAAGATGCGGAACTGAAAGAGGCAATTTATCATTATTCAGGAGAAGACGGGAAACCACGGTTTATGAAGCGTGATATATATGATGAATTGTTCTTCAAATATTTGGATAAAACCCCTTGGAGTACAGATGAGGATAGAGCAAATTTCTATGAAAAAAAATTAGACAACAAAGATATGGAAATATTTTTATTGCAATCCTCACTCAAAAAAATTTTTTCAGGGCGAAAATTTTTTTGGGGGACATCCGGCTTGATCCATTTTGCGGTAATGGAATTTTTTGGAGCGAATAAAGATATTGATATTTATATTGATAACAATTCTGCACTGTGGGGAAAAGAGAAAGACGGGATTCAAATTTGTTCTCCAGAGTATATACAAACACAAAAGAAAGACGAATTTAGCATAATTATTACATCTATGCGCTATAACACAATTAAAAAACAGCTTATTTCTATGGGCTATCAGGAAAACATAGATTTCTTTGACGGAAGAAAATTTATTAAAGAAAAGGAGGGCGGCTATGTTCAATGGCTCGTCTGAAAATAGGGACATACATTTGTTTGTTTCCATGCAAGAGCTGCATGATATACCAGACTATAAAGAATATTATTCTATCTCAAGCGGTGTATATGCTGGCATAATTACAGATTATGTGGATAATACAGGGGACAACATCAGTAAGCACAATAAATATTTTGCAGAGTATTCAAAGTTTTACTGGATATGGAAAAACTTAAGGCCACAGGGCATTATAGGATTTTGTCAATATAGAAGGTACTTATGGTTAAACAATCCTGATTACAGATATTTAGAGAAAACATTTGAAACGTTAGATGATGTAAAGGACGAATTGAATCCGATTGGCGTAGGAGATTTGTTGCAGGATGCTGATATTATAATGTCTGCACCTTTCTGTATGCCCTTTCAAACGGTTGAGGAACAATATCGCGCGGCATCATGTCAAAGGGCATCGGATTGGGATCTGATGAAGGAGGTTTTGCTGCAAATATATCCGGAATATGAGAAAGATTTCTATAGGTTTGCAAAAAGCCACTATATTTATGCAGTGAATATGTTTGTTACAAATACCTCTATTTTTAACGATTACATGGAGTGGATTTTCAACATATTTTCTCATCTGAGTCAGAAAATAGAACTTCCAACAAATCCTTACCAATATAGGGTATATAGCTATTTGGCGGAAAGATTGATTAATTTATTTGTCATGCATAATAGATATAAGGTAAAGCGAGTCCCGCTGCTCTTCAAAAATGGGAAAACAGAAGTAAAGGCTGAGTATGATACACCAACCCAAAAAGAGGATTACTTTATTACGGATCTCTCTTATATTTATTGCGTATATGGATTTGAAAATGAGGATATGCCAAAAGAATGCAAATCTCTTGTAGAAATGCTGAAATTACATATAGAGCAGTTCTGTAAAAAATGCCAAAAGGTATATGTATATGGTGCAGGTATCTATGGACGACTTTTGTTAAAAATGTCAAAAACGCTACAAGAAAAATTTGGTGGGTGGATAGAAACCAACAGCAATTGTAGTATAATTGACGGTTTTCCAATCAAAAGTATCAAAGAAATGGGTTGCATAAACAATGAGGATATTGGTGTGCTCGTAGCAATTAAAGATAAAAGTATTCAGAAGGCCTGCTTACATGCAATAGGTCAATGGAACGTAAAAAAAACTTGTTATGATGCGCCTACGGAGAGTGAAAATGAAAGAATTGACTGTAGGAATGCCCTTATGCAATGAGGGGAGATATTTACGAGAGACATTAGAGTCCTTACTGCGTAATTATCAATATATTGACAGAATTATATTGTCGGATAATTGTTCTGACGATGATACGGCCACGATTTGCAAAGAGTATGAGAAAAAATATGACAAGATAGATTATTTTAGACAAGAAAAAAGGTTAGGGTTATGGGATAGCTGGCGTGTGCCATTAGCCATGACGGATACAAAATATTTTATGTGGCTATGTGGCCACGATTTAATAAGCGATAACTTCATGAAAGAGATGCTGTGTCAGTTAAGGCAGAATCCGGATGCTGTTGCAGGCATTTCTATGGTGTATATGTTTTATGACGATATTACCAATCAGCGCATACACCTTAATCCTTTATATTCCCTAACCACTTCACCTGATGTGAAGCAGAGGGTAAATGCGGTTCTGAGCAATTGGCATCATTCTGTTTTATTGAATCAGATTATTAGGACAAGCGTATTGAAGGAAATGCCTGAAATGGATCAGGTTGCCTCCGACCAAATCCTTGCGTTTTACGTTGCTCTTAAAGGGCGAATGGTTTATTCGACAAACGCAGAATACTTCTACAGAGAAAATAAGAGAGAAATAGAATCTTTTACGAAGAAAAAAAGCAGGTATGAATCATGGAAATTGGAATATAAGGAAATCAATTCGTTGGGATATTTACCAAATCAATTTTGGGAGATGTGTAAAAGAAATATTCCGGAGTTCTCAAATGGGTGGCTGTATGATACTATTTCGCAGCAATGCAGAATAAACAGAGATGCGGACTTTGATGATGATACTTTCATATTAAGGCATAAACGCGGCGCAATGGAAAAAAGGATAAACGGACTGGGAAGAAGAAATGTAATTTTTGGAACAGGAAAAGAGGCGGAAACTCTTTATGGCGCACTGGCTGGACGTGTTGAGATATGTGGATTTGCGGATAATAATCCACAGCGTCAGCAAGGTGGCTTTATGGGACTTAAAGTGTGGGCTCCCGCAGAATTAAAAGATAATAGAGAAAATATCTTTGTGCTGGTTGCAATGGGGAATTTCTATAGAGAAATTAGTGAACAACTTTCGGTATTGGGATTTCAGTATTGGGATGATTTTTGTTATTGGGGAGAAATTGCCTCGTGGCATGAGTTATGCGGGGTACCCCATCACGATACCTGTGCTCGGTTTGATATTTTTGATTAATGGAGATTAACTGTGAAAGTTGTCATTTTGACTGACGGTTTAGGAACACGTATTTCTAAAGAATATTGCCGCATCGGAGGAAAGCCATGGTAAGTGTAATCGTTCCTGTATACAATATTGAAAAATATATTAGTATCTGTGTAGAGAGCCTCCTTATGCAGACTTATTCGGAGCTAGAAATTATTCTGGTAGATGACGGTTCTACAGACAGTTCCGGGCAAATTTGTGATGAATTTGCAATGAGAGATAGTAGGATAAAAGTAATTCATAAAAAGAATGAAGGACAGGTTAAGGCAAGAAGTGCAGGCATGGAACTCTCAACAGGAAGCTACATCACCTGTGTGGATGGAGATGATTGGCTGGAGGAAAATGCAATTCTAAAAATACTTGATGAGGGATATGGTGCAGATGTAATTTGCTTTGCAGTAACGGAAGAATACGAAGACGGAACAAATGGAAGAAAGAAAAATACAGTAAAAGAAGGTCTTTATACGAAAAATGAAGAACTGTATGAGTTATATAGTAAAATGCTCATGAATGGGAACTTTTTCGAGATGGGCATCCTGCCATATTTATGTGGGAAGTTGATAAAAAGGGATCTACTAATTCGCTGCCAGAAAGAGGTTCCGGATAATCTATTCTATGCGGAGGATGTTGCCTGCATTTATCCATGTATTCTTGAGGCTGGTTCCGTGTATGTCTCTAATGAAACACTATATCACTATAGAATCCATGGAGCCTCTATGGTAGGAAAAGAAGTAACACGGGAAAAACTAAATAGTGTTTTTAGAACGTTAGAGAAAAGCTTTCAACAGCATCTTATGTCAGAATCGCTGGGAAAACAACTGGAATATTATAAATGGCAATCTTTGTTATTAAAAAGATACTCTGATTTGACAGGTTTTATGCCGCTGTTTCCTTTCCCGATGGTGAAAGAGGGGATGCGGGTTGCTGTTTATGGGGCTGGGCTGTTTGGCCGAGTCATAAAAGAATATTGTGAGACTTCAGATAATCTTATACTTACGGGGTGGTTTGATAAAAGGTATGAAAGCTATGTTCAGCAAGGCTTGGAGGTTAGGTCCGATACAGAGGTAAAAAAGGCGGAATTTGATATTTTGGTAATTGCAATCCTGAACGTAAATCTGGCAAAGGAAATTATAACAGCTTTCTTGAAGCAGGGAGTTCCGGAGGAAAAAATGGCATATGTGCAGACCAAGGTTCTTGATAGAAATGTTAAATACATCATGCAACTTTTAAGTGAGAGTGCTAAATAAACAAGGATAGGATGATGTTATTATGAAAGCAGTTATTTTAGCAGGTGGTTTTGGAACAAGAATATCAGAAGAGTCTTATTTGAAACCGAAACCCATGGTAGAAATAGGCGGGATGCCAATATTGTGGCATATTATGAAGGGCTATCATGCTTACGGAATAGATGAGTTTATCATATGTGCAGGATATAAGCAAAATGTTATTAAGGAGTGGTTTGCCAATTATTTTATATACACGTCTGATATAACTTTTGATTTTGCAAAGGGCAATGAAATTATAGTGCATAATAAGCATGCCGAAAACTGGCAAGTAACCGTTGTGGATACAGGGCTTAATACCATGACTGGCGGGCGAATAAAAAAAATATGTGATTATGTAGAGGGAGAAACCTTCTGCCTGACATACGGGGATGCAGTTGCAAATGTGAATGTTGATGAGTTGATCAAATTCCATAGATCTCATGGGAAATGTCTGACCTTAACAGCGGTAGGACTGGCTCAGCATAAGGGTGTTCTCGATATTGACAATACAAATACGGTTACTGCATTTAGGGAAAAGAATGAATCCGACAATGCTTTTATTAATGGCGGCTTTATGGTATGCAATCCGGAAATTTTTAACTTTCTGGATAATGATGAAACTGTCTTTGAACAGGAACCCATGAGCAAGTTGGTAGAAAAGGGAGAATTAAAGAGCTTTTACCATAGTGGATTCTGGCAGTGTATGGATACCAAGCGAGAAAAGGATAAGCTGGAAATGTTATGGAAATCAGGGAAGGCGCCTTGGAAGGTATGGTGAAAATAATATGAGAGCAATTGTAACAGGAGCAACAGGATTTGTAGGTCAATGGCTGGTAAGAGAATTGTGTGCAAATAATCATGATGTGACAGTTATCGTGCGTGATGAAAAAAAGGTCCCGGCTGAATGGAGAAACAGTGTTGAAATAGTGGAAAGCGCATTGGAAGACTACGGTAATCTTGAGAAAGCAGATTTTAAGTATGAAAGTTACGATGTTTTTTTTCATTTCGCATGGGCTGGGACATCCGGGCAGGACAGGAGCAACTATGATATGCAGTTAAGGAATGTGTTTGCTGCCTGTGAGTCAATTAATCTTGCGAAACGATTATTATGCCGACGATTTTTGAATGCCGGGAGTCTCATGGAGTATGATGTTATGAAATATCTTCCGCAGGATGGAGCAGAACCGACGGCGGCATACATCTATGGAATATCAAAGATGACGGCAGACTTTATGTTAAAAACACTGGCGGTCAGAGAAGGAATAGAATATATAAATGTTATTATTTCAAATATTTACGGTGTAGGAGAAAATTCTGCAAGGTTTTTAAATCAGCTTTTGAGAAAATTGATTTGTAATGAGAGAATATCACTCACAAGTGGTGAACAATTATATGATTTCATTTATGTGACAGATGCCGTTAAGGGAATCGTCTATGCGGCACAAAAAGGAAAAAACAATTCCGTATATTATATTGGAAATCGTAAGCCGCAGCCATTGAAAGAATATATTCTGCAGGCAAAAGAAATTTTGAATAGTACTGCAGAACTGGCATTTGGAGAGGTTCCTTATAGCGGGATAATGCTAACTTATAAAGAATTTGATACAAAAAAGTTATTCAATATAGGTTTTACAATTGAAGTTCCCTTTGAAAAAGGCATTTTGATGACATCAGAATGGATTAAAGAAAGGATTTGAAGTATGAATTTTGATATACAAGATTTATCATTAACGGGAATAAAATTAATTTCTCCTTTTTATGTAGAGGATGAAAGAGGATCCTTTATTAAGATTTTTGAAAGAGATATTTTTGAGCAATGGGGGCTTAATGCAGAAATATATGAAAATTTCGAAACGTATTCCAAGCATGGAGTGATAAGAGGGTTACATTTTCAAACTAAGGACCCCCAAATGAAGATTGTAAGAGTAATTCGTGGAAAGATTAGAGATATTGTTGTGGATCTGCGAGAAGATTCCCCTACATTTGGAAAATATATTGATATAATATTATCTGATGAAAATCATTTTATTCTATGGATCCCAAAAGGATATGCGCATGGCTTTGAAGTTTTATCAGAAGAAGTGGTTACATCTTATATGTGTGTGGGAAAGTATCTAAAAGAGTATGATACAGGAATTAAATGGAATGATAAAGAACTGAATATACAATGGAATACTACGAATCCAATTGTTTCAGAGAAGGACTCAAAATTAATGAGTTTTTCAGAGTTTAAAAAGAATTTTAAATTTAAGCTTTATGAGTGAGAGAATCAGATATTAGGATAGATCAGGAGAAAAGAAGAAGATAGAATATTACTCTCTGCTTGAGGCTGTAAAAAATCTTGTGTCTATGGAGAAATAATCTTTCCTGATATGAGTCAGATATGTAGAAATTTGCTGTCAAATATTGCTGCTTTCATGTTGTCGAATTTCTTTTCTGATAATAGTATTGCCAATCCTCTACATCCTATACATGTTTTTTGATTTTTTCGCATACCAATAGGCATTAGCAGCAGGAAGATTTTACGCGGGCTCTGCCCACACCCGGCCTCCGGAATAAAGCTGGGTTTTCTGGCAATACTGCTAATGCCGATGGAATAAGGCTGGGACGTTCTGATGCGTTATGGTGTCCCGGCCCTTTCTTTTACAGATAACGGGTAAGCCTTTCCCCGTATAGGACAATTAACTGATTCAGCACCTGATCCCAGTTCCTGTAACGCTGTGTCCATTTCTTTATCACGTTCCCACTGGCAAGATAAAGCATTTTTTCTAACGCACCATCACTTGGAAATACACTTTTTGTTTTGGTTACTTTCCGGTACTGGCGGTTTAGCCCCTCTATGACATTTGTTGTATACATAATGCGCCGGATATCATCCGAAAACTGAAAAAAGGAGCTGACATCTTCCCAGTTATTTTCCCAATTACTTATCGCATACGGATATTTCTTTCCCCATTTTTCTTTGATATTTTCCAGTTCGGAAAGGGCTGCTGGTTCATTCGGGGCATGATATACGGATTTAAAATCAGCGGAAAACTTCTTCAGGTCACTGTAATTGACATATTTAAAGGAATTGCGCAACATATGGATGACACATCTCTGTATCTGGGCCTGTGGGTACACTGCCCCGATTGCTTCCTTAAAACCGGCAAGCCCGTCCACGCAGAAGAACAGCACATCCTCTACCCCCCTGTTTTTCAGATCATTTAACATCCCCAGCCAGAATTTACTGGTCTCGTTGGCACCTACTGTGATACTGAGGATATCTTTATAGCCGTCTGCTGTGATGCCAAGGACAATGTAAGCGGCACGGCTTAAGATGCGTCCGTCTTCCCTGACCTTGTAATGGATACAGTCCATGAATCAATGTCATGATGCTGGGGTCAAAAGCCCACGAAATAGAACCTTGAAAATTTAATATTTTACAGTAAATACAAGCATTCCATCGCTTTATAAGTTATAATAGTAATAACTTCTGAAAGGTGGTATGTTCTATGTCTTTTAAAACAAATGATTGTCAGCAATTATCATTAGATGATAGTTTTACGGCTCT